>TARA_R110002049_G_scaffold2750_9_pt1 | contig 83118 bp, 65 predicted proteins | sample TARA_R110002049 | Tara Oceans TARA_R110002049 (sample SAMEA4396941) | marine metagenome | biome: Polar Biome; feature: [SRF] surface water layer (ENVO:00010504); material: water (ENVO:00002006), including particulate matter (ENVO:01000060) such as... | depth 5 m | reverse complement strand
TGCCCGCCAGTCCCGCGGATGCGGCGATGGTCAGTGCGCTGATCTTGGCCTGGTCGGTTGTCCCGCTGACAGTGATCGGTTCGGACGCCGTGACGGTGGACGTGTCGACGGCCGCGCCAGCCGTGTTGGTGATCTGGTTGATCGCCATGCTAATCCCGACCGCGCCGGCGATGCTGCCCCCCGATCCGCCGGTCACGCCGATGCCGACGCCGCCAGCATCGGCGATGATTTCGCTGTCGTCCAGCGCTGAAACGGTCACGCTGCCGGAACTTGCCGCGATCGCACTGCCGCTGATCGCTTCCGCTTTCACCGTTTTTGTGATGTCGTTGATCGCGGCCGCCCCGGCGCCGCCGAACGATCCCGATGCGCCCGCGCCGAAATTTGCCGAAACGCCACCGGCGATCGACAACGCCTTTGCGGAAGAGTTGCCTTTTGCGTCGACCAGCAAATCGCCGCCGGTCAAGACGAGTATTGAATTCTCGATGGTTGCCGCGGAGGTGCCACTGATATCGTTGATCGCGACGCTGACGCCGAACGACAGGGCTGCGCGCGTTTGCGGCGATGCGGACGCTGCGAAACCGAAACCACCGGCATCGGATTCGACGGTCGTCTTGTCCATGACGCCAACGGTCACGTCACCGGCCGATTGCACGTCACTGTCTTTGATGAACGCGGCCACGTTCTGCGCGACCGTGTTGACGCCCACCGCACCGGCACCGGCTAAGTTCAGCTTGCCGGCCGGAGACGCGCTTGCAGTTCTGATTGCGAAAGACGCGCCCGCCACGACGGCTTGAACGTCGGTCTCGGCCGACGAATCCACGTCAACGCTGGATGCCCAGGCGTGCTGGCTGTCCAGATACGCCTGCACATCACTGGTGACGTTGTTGACGGCAACGGGAATCGTCAGCGCGATCGGGCCGATCGGTTTTGCGTTCGCTTTGGCCTCGGCGCGGCCGAGTCCCTGCAGTGCGCCGGCCATGACCAGCGAGAAGAGATCGCCGTCCGCAGCAGCTTTGATATCGATCGGGCCGCTGATCGATAATGAATTCTCTGTGGGAACCACGCCTGGGCTCATCGTGTCGGCGCGGCCGACGCGAGCGGCGACGTTCTGATCGATGATGTTGACGCCGATCGATGTGCCGACACCGACTTGTTTGCCCAATAAGAATGCGCCGGCGATGTTGATGCGGTCCAGGTTATCATCGGCCCCGACGTGCAACGAATCAGCGATGATTGTCGTGCCCTCGGCGATGCTGGCACGCGTGTTGGTTTGGATGTTGGCAGCAGCAATCGCGGCGCTGAAACCGAATTGCGACGATTGCGTGCCCGTTTGCACGATCGCCAAGTTGTAAAGGTCGCTATTAGCCGTCACCGACAAATCGCTCGCCACGATTTCCACGTTGGGTTCGATTTCGGCAACGGTCGAATTGGTTCCCAGCGCAAGCAGCATGGTCCCGCCGGCGGCATTTTTTCCCGAAACGCCAAACGGGTTCGCAATGTCTTTCAGGAACTCCGTGACACTCGGCTTTTTTCGCCCCTTGTTGCGGACCAACGCTTCTGCAAGCCCCGGCGCGCTCAGGTTGAGCGATGACATCTGCCCGGCTTCGATCACGAACACATCTAACAGGGAGTCCACGACGACCGATTGGTCGGCCGTACGCATGGCCGCGTCTTGGTTGACCCGTGCACCGTTGCTGATTTTCGCTAGGACGTCGTTCGTGGTGTCCGTAACGACGACACCGGCGGCAAGCGAAAGCGGGCTCCGGCTGCCGTCGGCCAGTGTTTGCGAGTAGACATTGATGAGTCCGGCCAGTCCGTGTGTGCCGTCGAGAAAGGACTCGAAGCTCAATAAACCCAAGTCTTCGGTCTCGACGACACCATTCACGCCGTCGTCGTCCGCTCCCAAGAACGGCACGATCACATCGGAATCGACTCGGGTTTCGCCGCGAGCGTTCAGCGTTGCCGCACCGACGATCGCGTGAGCCTGGTTGTCATGGGAAGAATATCCGACGCCGGCGGCAAACTCTTTGTCTTTCTCGTCCGGTTCGTTCAATGCGTTGCGAGTCGACTGGGCGACGACACCCATTTTGGTCCTTTGAACGATATCCGCATCGACCAAGATCGTGCTGTCGGATGTCAGCACCGCGCCATCATGAATTTCGGCCCGCACGTCGTGGTGAAAGAACGACATGGCCAGCGACCCGGCAAAGTCGGTTCCCGATTTTCCGTCCGGACCGGCGGATTGGTTGACGCCCGTGTTGGTGTCGCTCTTGGCCGATGCAAGCCCGTTCTCCTGGAATCCTTCCGAAAGGCTCTTGAAGAACGCTAGGTTGGTCGTTGCAATACTCTCGATACGTCCTGACGCGACGCCCTCCAAGACGCTGGTCCAGGGTTGCTCGCCGTTGCTCAGGTTCACACCGGCTTTGGCTTTGTTGCTTGCCGTTAGCGTCGCGCCGACGAAAATTCCGCCGACGTTTTGGCGAATGAATCGATGGTTGGTACCCAGCGCACTGGTCACGTCGACCACTTCGGCCGCGAGCGCACCGGCCAGTGATCCGGCGAGACGCAGCCGTGTGGGATTATTCTTGTCGACGACGGCGTAATAACCGTGGTTACTGTTTAGCCCGTCGATCGGCGCGTCGGGAAGTGTTGTTTCGCCCAGACTTCCGAGTTCGTTTCCGTCGGCATCAAATTCGAATACTTCCCGCGTCACCGACTTGGTCGGATCGGTTTGGTACAGCAGGAAATCACCGGTCTGAAATCCGTGGTCCGAAGGAAACTCGATCCAATCGGATTCGCCGATGACGGCGGTTGCCGGTGTGAAATTCTGAACGGCTTCGTCGATACGAAAGCCGTGGGATCCGGATGCCGGCGCTGTGAAGTCGACAAACGCGGTTGAGCCAGGCAAACGCAGCTTGATCTGTCCGCCGTCACGAACCACTTCGTAGCTTTGGCCTTGAGTTAGCCCGCCCACGGCTGCAAACAGCTCGCCGTCCTCGTCGCTGTCCGGACCCAGGTACGTCACGCGGTCCACGCCCACGGGAACCGTTAGCGTGATGCGGCCGTCTCCGGTACCGGCCTCGCTGGAAATGTCGGCGGAATCGAATCGTAGCACGCCCAGCTTGGTCAGCGTGTGTGTGCTGTCGGCGGCCACGCTGTGATTGTCGATGGCAATGCTGGGCGCGCGGATCACGCGAATATCCTGCGTCACCAGATCCCCGACGGGATCTCGTGTGCTGTTGATCTCGTGGATTCGATAGTCTTCGCCATCGATCAGACCCAGGTCGCCTGAGGTACTTAATCGCTCGTAAGTCAGTGTTTCGCCGACGCGCAGCGGGTTATTGGCCGGAACGCCTGGCACCAGGATCCCTTCGCGTCCGGAAAAGATGTTCTTGCCGGGGAAGGGCAGGGCAGTGTTTCCGCTATCGCTGCTGGTGATGCTGCCGTGAACGTCCGCTGTCACGACCGCGTTATCGACGCCGACCGCGAATGAAAATCCGGCAGTTCCGTCTTTGAAAATTGCCGTGGTCGCTTCGACTTCGTTCTTCACATCGCCGACCGCGTCGACCGACACCGCGCCACCCGCGTCGATGCTTGCGCCGGCTGCGACATTGATTTTCGAAGTTTCATAGGTATACGCCAACGAACCGTTCACGGCGTACTTGACCTTCGGCGCACTATCGCTGCGCAGTCGCGAGTTCGCTTCATTGCGAGAGGTGTTGATTGCTGTGCTGGTCGCGCTCGTATCGAGGTTCACGTTCCCGCCGGCGTTGATCTGCGACGTTCCGATCACGTCGATCGTCGCGGTGGAATCTGAATGGCTGTATCCGACGCTCAGCGTCGCCGGCAACCCACTCGGATTCAGCCCCGTCACGGCGATGGCATTCAGCGACGAATCCGCAGCGGCGGTCGCAATCACGTCGACCGTCGTCAGGCTTTGAATGACCGCGTTGTTGATGGTGACCTCAGCGACGGCGGTGTGGAATTTCGCTTGTCCGGATAGTGGACTGACAGCGCTAAGTCCCAATTGCGGATTCGCTTCGAGCTGCGTTAACAGCTCGCCCGCAATTCCATCTTGGTGCGCACCAAGTTCGTCCCATCCGGTGGACGTGACACCGGTTGCGGCGATCACGACTTCTTGTCCGTCCAATGTCGAGTCGTCGATGCGAATCGTTTGGTTCCGCGTCGATCGAAGTCCGCGCAGCACAACGTCTTCGACCACGGTCCCCAGCAGTGACGGTTGTTCTTCGGCGGTCAACGAAATCAGACCGTCGCTTTCGATGGACCCGCTGACGATGTTGATCGTGTTCGCCGAAACGATCAGCGAGTTGATGTCCAGATCAACGCTGGAATCGACCAGCAGCGATCCGGCAGCGATTCTGATTTCGCGAGAGTCGATATCAGCGACGTCTTCCTGGCGGATCAGCGAGTCGTCGGTGCGGTCGAGCACCTGGATAAACTCACCGCTACGCTGTAGTTCCACGTCCATTCCGCCGGCATCCACAATGAAATCGGCCGCCAGCAACTGTCGCCGCTCAAGCGTTTCCATCGACATGCGACGTTGGTTTCGAGTCGGCCGAGGTCTGCGTTTGGTGCGAATCATGTTGAACCGAAAGTCGGAGCTTCTTGAGTAAGCTGGAACAAGCCGTGCGCAGTTCCGGCATGCATCGAGAAATCGTTTACTATTCACGCCGGAACCGCGCACGGCTTGTTCTGGCCTACGAACTTTACGAACCTGCGGATTCGAAGCAGCCCGCCCTCAATCCTTTGTTGCGTTTTTTCTCATTTGACCGCCATGAGTCTGATTGCTCCGGAGATTTGATACTCGGGAATCAGGGCGTCGATCGGATACAATTTCTTAGAAGACGGATTTTTTCATCCCTTGCTTTGGGTGGTCCCAAGAATCCACGTGATATTTGGCGGGTGCACGGGCGAGTTGGCAACATAGGGTCGATGCGCGTCGACAACCGGCCGCCACTACGAGAGCACCTAGCTTCGCATGACTACCCTCCCCATCGAAATGCTCCGACGCATCGAGGCCATTTGCTCTCGATTCGAGGAAGCATCCTTTGGTGGAACTCCATTGATCGCCGAGTATCCCGGAGGAAGGTGATGTCGGGATTACAAAAAGCCAAAAATGGTCCAAGAGGTTGCGTCCTTCATCGTTCGACCGTTCTATCTGAATCCTGAAGATCGCGGGCTTTCTTTAAGTCCCATATCAGTATGGTCGTGTCGTCACCGCCAGTCGCAAAATATCGGCCATTCGGGTGGAAGGCGATCGCACGCAATGCGCCTTGGTTGCAGTGGATTCTCATGAGTCGCTGCTGTTGCGGCCAACTCCAGAAAGTGACTGCGCCGTCACTTCCACCGGACGCCATCACCGATCCGTTTGGCGAGAACGCGAGGGCGTTGCAGAACCCGGTCTCGAGTTGAAAATCATGAACGGTTTTTCCGGTGGCTGAACTTAGCACGACAATGGATCCATCATGCTTTCCGGCATTATAGGAGTGTTCGCTACGTGCAATTGCGATCAAGTCGCTTTTGGGAACGAACGCGATGCAGCTACCAATTCCAGCCGTCATACGGTCAACCGAATGCAGCAGCTCACCCGAGGAAGTGTCCCACACAAATAGAGTCGGATCGTTCTTGTCAGCCTGCAAATCGTGACAAATCGCGGCAAGCTTTTCTTCGTCCGTCGAAAATGCAAGGTCCGAAATTGAATCGGCCCTCAAGGTGTGAATCAGATCACGTGTGGATCCGTTCCATATTTTGACGCAGCCGTGCATTTCGGAAGTCGCCATGTAGGATCCGCCTGGCGAACAAGCAGCGATGGAGCCGTCCGGAGCCCATGACAGCATTGCTAGTCGAGACTGCCCCTTTTGCGCGATCAGCCGATCGGGGTCCCAGAGATGAAGAGCGCCCCGGTGCTTGTCTGAAGCCGTGTTGGCATCCGTGTCGGAAACCAGTATTCCGTCTGGCGTATACGCAACCGAGTTTGCTCCGCTGAATGTTGCAACGACCTTCGATGTTGGCAAATCCCACAGTTTGACGAATCCGCCGCGATCAACGGATGCAACCTGTTTTCCAGCGGGGTGGAACGCGATTGAGCGAATCGGAAACTCATGTGCGATCGACTTCTGCGGTTGCCACGATGCGGCGTTCCAGCGACGTAGCATGTTTCCGTCGCCCGCGACAAATGTCTCGCCGTCTGGCGAGTAGGCTACCGGTACGTCTTTTATCGGTAACTCTCTCAGTTGACATCGTGTGTCAAGATCCCAGATCGAAACGTTTTCGGAACGAGAGCGAACCGCAAGCTGCTGGGCGTCCGCAGAAAAACTCACGGCATGGCAATCCTTGATCTCTCGATTGAGTCCTTGCATTCGTCGGCCTGTCTCATAGTTCCAAATCTGTATTCCTTCGTCCTGTCGTGTGGTATTTACCACGACCAGCGTTTTTGAATCCGGCGCAAAAACCAATCGGCGGTATGCCCCATGTTGCGAAACGATTGTCTGCACTTTCTTGCCCGTGGAAGTGTCAAACAGGATAGTGCCCATCTTGCCGGTTCTCATTGCCAAGAGATTGCCGTCGGGCGAAAAGGCGATTGACCATATTCTTATCACTTCATCCGGTACGGTGAATTGTCTCACTCGTTCGCCAGTACGCGCATCGATAAATGTGCAAAAATCGTAGTCCGCAGAAGCCAAAATGTTTTGCGTTGGGGCACACGCTATCGCGATCGCCACGTCGGAGTAATTTTTGATCGATTTGCCGGTTTCCGCTTCCCAAACACTTACTTTGCGATCGTTAGTGGCGACCAAAGAACCGTCCGCAGAAAACGCGAAATCCCAAACGTCATACTTGGTTTGCCAACGTTGCTTACATGTCGGTAAATCCCAATACGAAAATTTGCCGCCGCTACTGGATCCGGACATCAATCCAATCCCACGTTCGTGCGAGGGAAAGGATATCTTTGGTTGGACGATCTCAGTTCCCAAGTCCAGCAAAAGTCGTTTACCTGTCGCTGCCTCCCAAACGCAGACCATGTTCCGTCCTGCGACGGAAGCTAGCCAGCGACCATTGCGTGAAAACTTGACGTTGCGAATCACGTGTGGAGATCGAAATCGAGTTGTTCCCAGCATCGCGACGGCGCCGGGAGGTACGGTGTCGCTCAGAGAGATTTGCTCACGGTCCGTTGGCGAATGGTCGACCTGTGCAAGAATCGTTTGGGCTGTTAACAGGCAACCGAAAGCGGCGATTGAGATGGACTGAAAGAGGTAACGTCGCGACATGGCTATTGGACTTTCGATAATTGAGAGTGCTTAGTCCGATCGTGTCTGGCGTGACAATGCCTGCGTCACATTCCAAATCAACACCGTTGTGTCATCGCCGCCTGAAGCAAGTTCCGTTCCGTCAGGGGAGAACGCTAACGATTGAACGCCACCTAAATGACCGCTTAGCTCCGCCAGCCGATGCCCATGCTGGCAGTCCCAAAATTCGATCGCCCCATTTGATCCGGCCGATCCAAGTGTGGTGCCATCGCGAGAAACCGCGATCGTTTGAACGCTTCCCGGGTTACCTCGCATTTGATTGACAAGTTTTCCTGATTGCGCGTCCCAAATCTCAATGGTTTCCCGCTTCGCGCTTCGTCCGACTGCTATTCGTTTGCTGCCTGGTATGAACGTTAAGCACACGCAGTTGCCTGCTTCATTTTGCGGAATCGATTGCACGAGTTGACCCGACAGCACGTCCCAGACCTGGATCGTGTCGTCGTAGTGCGCATTCGAGTCGTAGGCTCCTCCCACGGCGGCCAGCATCGTTACATCGGGTGAGAACGTGAGGTCAGAAATGCCATTTCGGTTACCCGATAGCGTGTGGATTAGATCGCCTTTTTCCGTGTTCCATACTTTCACTTGTCCGCGAAGTACGTCTACAGCAAGGAACTCACCATCTGGTGAGAAAGCGACGGCGCTTGCGCCCAGAGACAATCCTGGAAACCAACCTAGGTCGTGAATCGTTGCTCCGGTGATTGCGTCGCAGATCCGCAGTCCTTTGTCTTCCTTGACCATGATCGAACCATCCGGTGAAAACGCGAGCGGGCGTTCGCCGAACTTCTTCTGAACTTTAGCGGTTGTGAGATCCCACCTCCACACGCTGCCGTCATCACTCCGTGACACAAGTGTTCGATCGTGAGAGTGAAACGCTACCGACGAGACGGGCATCGAATATCCGACCACCGCTGCTTTCTCCTCCCACGTCTTCGTGTCCCACCGACGGACAAGATTGTCTCCTCCACATGACGCGAGCGTCTGATCGTCAGGAGAAAATGACAACTCGTTCACTGCCTTATGATGCCCGGAAAGAAAACTAACCCGCTCTCCTGAACCGACGTCGAAGATGGCGATTTTTGCGTCTCCTTTCTCCACTCGAACGCCAACGGCTAGACGCTTGCCGTCACTCGAAAAAGAGAGAGTGTCTACGGCGTATCGGCCCCACCAATTCTCAAATTCGATCGTTCGGAGGAGTTTCCCTGATTCGATATCTAGCAAACGCACATCCTTGAAGTTGCCTAACGCCAGCGTCTGAGCGTCGGGTGCGAATGCAAGGACACGATCCGGAACATCGCCATACGCGCGACTCCATCGTTCGTCACCACTTTCTAAATCCCAAACAAACATCCCCTCTTTCCGCGTTATGGCCGCCAGCAATTTTCCGTCGGGTGAGAACTCACACGAATGGGGAGTGGCCGGAAATGTATGCAACAGGATGTTATGCTCGAAGTCCCACACACGTAGCTGTCGAGCCCGTAGCTCTTGGTCCCAGAACGCCGACGCTATGACTGTTCCAACGGGAGAGAGTGCGAGAGCATCGTTCGTGACGCGTTGGGAAACCTCAAAGACACGCTCGCCGTTCGCCAGATTCTCCACCCAAAGATTTTTCATGTCCCGCCGTGTAGCACCAATGAACCGGCCGTCTGCAGAGATTGCCGAACGAAAAACGTACTCTGCCGGATTTTGACTCGACCGCATCTTCTTCCCTGAGATCGCATCCCAAACACATATTCTTCCATCGAAGCTTCCCGAAACCATGTATCGTCCGTCGGGCGTGTAATCAACGCTACGGATTTGCTCGTGGTGTCTGAAGCGAATCGTGCCAAGGCGCGCGACGGCAGCGAAGGGAAGTGGATCGCCGTAGCAGTCCGTTGGTTGGTCTTTGTCGACAGGATCAACTTCGAAGACCAACGGCTCGGGTTTCGAGCGCAACGGTTCCGGTTCGGAGAGTAGCGGTTCGGATTCGGAGCCTAACGGTTTTGACTCGTAGAGCAATGTTTTAGATTGAGATTCCAATGTTTCGGGTTCGGAAACCAATGCCTTTGTGGGTGAATCTTGGCAGCCGATCGACACCATCAAGGCGTATAGGACGGAAATCTCTACGACGGGAAGTGAATGGAAGCGTCCATCTTTGCATGCTGCACAGCAAACGGCTGCGACTGGCCTGCGTGGAACGCGAAAACCCATGAGTCACCATGCAGCGCGGAGTAGAGATAAGACCGAAAGAAGGTATTAATATTGTACTGTTTGCTTCAGCATCAATCAGGTATCGAAGCTTGGAACAACGTACCGAAACGATTCAGTTTCGCCGTTTCCAAACGTCTGGGTTGCGATGTCCATGAAGAATCGCCAATACTTCGACCTGCTCGCCGCGAACTCGAAACGAAATGACATACGGAAAACGAGGTAGCATTAATTGCCGAATCTCGCCGTATACCTTCGCAAAGTGTTTCGGGTTACTTGCGATGCGATTCGTGGAGGCAAGAATTTCGTTCAGCACAACGTTGCCGAGGCCAAGACCATCTTTGTCGTACCAGTCTCTCGTTTCTCGCAGGTCCTCTTTGGCCGACGGAGTGAAGACGACTCGATACGTCAACGCTCGCCCATCAAATCGCGGAAAACATCTTCTGCGGGGATCATCGCATCAGGATGCTCGTCGGCTTCGCGAATCCGATCATCGAGAACGCGCTTATGTTCTTCCGTCAGCCCAATCGTCTTGGCGTCGTCGGCAACGCTTTCCCAAATCTTGGTGGCTAGCTCCACACGATCGGCGATCGACAGATTTCGAATGTCAGCAGGGATAGGAGTATCGGGCATAGAGATGCCTCCGAGTGAGTGGCCATCAGGAGCCGTCTATTGTAAACGAATGTCACCAGAAACCAAACAACAATGGATTGCAAACAAGTCCGGTCGAGACGGCGCTCGGCCAATCCCAGTAAAAAATTTCACGAGCTCCGCTTTTCCGGATTCGACCCCCATAAATTTCCTCGCTTCGTCAATGCCTCGTTCGTCGTTCAATCCAACCATCGACTAGAATTGGATAACTGTTGGAATCTCGCGTTGTTCAACGTGAGGATTATCAGAACTTCCATCGAAAATTTGGCGGATGAATCGACGGGTTGGCAACATAGTTCCGAACGTAACTCTTCCCAGCCTACGGCTTTCAATTGCTGAGTCTCCACGACCGAAATGCCCACGCTTCCGATCGAAACGCTCCGACGCATCGAGGCCATTTGCTCTCGATTCGAGGAAGAGTCTGCGGAAGGAAGCCAGCCGATCGCCGGCTTCCTGGAAGAGATCGATCGTGATGAACGCGCGCACCTGCTTCGTGAATTGGTCGCGATTGATGTCGAGTTGTGTCTGAAACGAAACGAGCCGCCGCGGGTCACCGACTATGAATATTTAGGGAGCCGGTGTAGTCCGATCATGCCGCCACGGTCGATTGCGGCCATCATTGACGAAGTGAGGCACAGTGCCCGCCCGCGACCTCGATCGTCACGGTATGACTTTATCGAGAGCGTCGGTCGTGGCGGAAACGGCGACGTGTGGCGAATCTTTGATCGAGAGAGCCAGCGTACGCTCGCAATTAAATTCTTACGCGAGCGACTCCGCGGCGACGAGGCGGCCGAAAAAAGACTCAGGCGAGAGGCGCTGTTGACCGGCACACTGCAGCACCCTGGTATTCCCCCCATCTATGACCGCGGCAAGCTTGACGATGGCACGAGTTTCTTTTCGATGAAGCTGGTTGGGGGCGAGACGTTCGCAAACATCTTGAAGAAATCATCCGGTGATCAAGAATCATCGAATGACAATGATGCGAATCAGCTATCACAACATCTCGGAATCTTTGAACAGATTGCACAGACCGTCGCCTACGCTCATGCGCAAGGCGTGATTCATCGCGACTTGAAACCTCATAACGTCATGGTGGGTGACTTTGGCGAAGTGCAAGTGATGGACTGGGGCATGGCCAAGCGGGTCGGTTCCGGTGACGCAGTCGATGATGATGAGTATGCCTGGTCGAGCGGCGGCCAAACGCCACCGTCGGCGATCGACACGTTGCCGTGCAGTGAAGACGATTCGTGGGAAGACCTGAACCATAGCCTCACCGCGGCCGGCGACGTTTTGGGCACACCGGCTTACATGTCACCGGAACAGGCACGAGGTGAAGTCAAAAGATTGGATACGCGCAGCGACGTGTTTGCTTTGGGAGCGATTCTTTACGAAATTCTCACCGGGCAACGTTTGCACGGAGAAAGGTCGATCGCAGAATCGATTGCACGTACTGCGACAGGTCAGTTCAGTGATTCGGTCGATCGGCTGAAGAGCTGTGATGCTCACGAGGACCTTCGTGCGGTGTGCGAAAACTGTCTGCGGTTCGATCCCGATCGGCGTCCAAGCGATGCGAACAAGATTTCCAAAACGATTACGGATTACTTGGCCGGTGCCGAGCGACGTGCGCGACAAACGGAAATGGAGCAGCGGGAAATGACGCTGCGGGCGACCGAAGATCGCCGGCGCCGCCGACTGCAAACGCAAACCGCCGCCGCAATCGCGCTCGTTTCGGTCATCGGCTCGGGTGTCGCCATTTCCCAGTGGCGAAAAGCAACACGTGCCAACTCACGAGCGGAGGAAGCTCTCTCGTTGGCGGATGAGCGTTTCGATCAAGCCAAGTCCGTCGTCGACGAATTTTTTACCGAAGTCGCCGATCAACAGGGCCTGCTCGCCACCGCGCCGGGGGCACAACCGGTACGCCGAAAACTGTTGCAGAAGGCCCGCGACTATTACGAAACGTTCTTAGCCGAATCGGACAACGATCCCAAGATGCAGCTTGAGATGGCGAAGGCGTATGCGCGTTTGGGCGAAATCGAGATGGTCCTGGACCCCGGCGGTGAAACTCTTGTCGATTATCAAAACAAAGTGATCGAAATCTGTGATTCGGTGCTGGGCGATTCGCCGAGCAATCCAGATTTTCTGGAAGCTCGCGCGCAGGCTTTTCGCGCGATCGGCCTTTGGCATGCCTTTGCCAACCACCATGCCGATGCACTTTCGGAATTCGAACAAGCACAATCCGATTTGGAGCAGTTGGTTGCCATCCGAGGAAACACGAACGATCGATTTGAACTCGCCAAGGTGTACCAAAATATCGGCATGGCTGCGTATGACACGCGAGATCACTCGCGCAGCAAGTCAATGTTGTCAAAGGCGATTGAAGTGGGAACGGAAATTCAACAAGCACATGCGGACAATGCCGAGTACGCGTTACAGCTCGGTCGCATGCACAACTCGCTTGGAATCCTTCAAGGTTGGGGAAAGAAACAGTGGAAACAATGCGACGATTCGTTCCGGAAGTCTCTCGAATTAACCAAACGTGCGTGTGAGCTACAGCCGGAACTGCTCGCCTATCGAGAAGATCTTGCTCGGCAACAAATGAATGTCGCCATGTCCTCAACTCATATGAAGGACTTTCCAGCCGCCGAAGCTGGGTTTCGAGCATGCATCGCAGACTACGAAGAACTTGCCACGCAGAACCCGGACGCCACGAAGTACTTGGAGGGAGTTGCCTTCACGTCGGCCAATTTTTCGACGTTCCTATATCGCCGAAAAAGGATTGACGTCGGCGAGGAGTTCATCCAGAAATCTTGCGAAGCCTATCGCAAGTTGGTCGAGCTTCAACCGACACTCAAACGCTATCGCGATGCGGAATTGAACAGCATCACGACACGAATCCACTTCGCTTGGGAACTCGATCGGGCCGACGACATGGGACGCGACAAAATCGTCCGTCGTGCGCAAGATCGCGTGCGGCACTTGGTGGATCGGTATGCGGAAGCGGCCCAACGCTATCCGGAAATTGACTTGTATCGAATCGACCAGGCGTACTGGTCGGGGTTGCTACGCGAGCCGCCCGCCGAAACAATGCTGCGGTGGACCGAATCGGTGGGCACCGACCCAAAGCAGATTGCCAGAAAACCCACCAGCCATATTCTCGCTCGTGCACTGGCACTGATCCGCAACGATCGGCATCAGGAAGCTCTCCAGACGCTGCAAGCGGCGAAAAAGGGCACCCGTTCGGCAGCGCAAGAGTTGCTAATGTGTCTGGCACGCTACCCCACCGATCCGGTTCCGGCGGAATCAAACCTTCGTGACGCGGAAAAGTTGATGAAGGATGCAAGAGGTCCACAATCCGATGCCTATCTGCTACAAGCCGAAGCGCTGCGACTGTTCGAGTAATCCAACAAGCCTGTATGTCCAACGACGAACCGAGCAACCAAGACGTCACCGCGATCATTCGCCGGCTCGAAGAAGGAGATGTGTCGGCTTCGGTGGAACTTTGGAATTACTGCTTCCCTCGATTGCTTAGCTATTGTCGCGGCAAGCTGCCCGAGCACATGCGACGAGTGCTCGACGAGGAAGATGTTGCATTGTCAGCGTTTAAGAGTTTTTGCCTCGGGGCAGGGCAGGGGGCTTTCGGAGACATTAAGGGCCGAGACGAACTCTGGAAGCTGCTCTTTTGTATCGCCGGACGCAAAGCAGGTGGATACCTTCGACATCAAACTCGCCAGAAAAGAGGTGGCGGGCAAGTCGTCGGAGAATCAATATTCCAATCAGAGGGACATGACTCGGTCGACACCGGGATCGATCAAGTCGCCGGGGACGCGGAGTCGCCGGCGACGATCGCGCAGTTCGCTAACGAATGCCAGGTGCTATTGGATATGCTTCAAGACGATAATTTGCAAACGATCGCGCTGCTGCGGATTGAAGGCTACAGCGTCGACGAAATCGCAGAGAGAATCGGCTGCGCCAAGCGAACGGTCGAGCGCAGGCTGAACCTGATCCGAGAAATTTGGAAATCATTGCTCGAAGAATAAGCGTAGGCCGGAACAAGCCGTGCGCAGTTCCGGCAGTGAATCACCGCCGCATTATGCCGGAACGGCGCCCGGCTTGATCCGGCCTACATGTTACGGCTCGCCCCAATCGATTTCTTGGGCGATGCAATTCGGCGCGGTCCCACCCCAGCCGATTTCGTACTGGCCCCGTTTCACGAATCGGTGAAACGAGGACCATTGCCAATCTCTGACTCGATTGACGAGTTGATGTCTCCGCGGATTCCAGTGGAGGTAGTCCACGCATCGTTCCAGATCGTCTTCGTTTTTGATCGTGTGTTCCCAGAATCGGGGCTGCCAGATTCCGCGTTCTCCCTTGTTCGCCTGTGCAGAGCTCACCGATGCTTCCGGGAGACCCTTACGAAGCCACGATGCCGAGAACTCTTCTTTAATGCGTTTTATGCGTGTCGAGTAGTCGTTGTCGTCCTTAGGCAGCTGCATCACGAGGTGCCAATGGTCGGGCAGTAGCACCGTCGCAAACAATTCGAAGGGGCGACGCTTGCGAACCTTGTGGATCGCATTGCGAAGAAACCTTCGTCCATCGTCGGTTGTTAAGATTGGTCGACGTCCATATGTCACGACAGTAAAGAAGTACATACCGCCGGGAACGAAGTTGCGGCGATAGTCAGACATCTTGAAAGCTCGTATTTTAGTGAACCCCAAATCATCACTGCCGTCTAAATGTATCATCAACTTTTTGTAGGCCGGAACAAGCCGGGCGCCGTTCCGGCGTGAGTCGCCAGTAAGCCGTATGGTTGCGCAACGCCGGAACGGCGCCCGGCTTGTTCCGGCCTACATCTACTACATCTACTACGTTTTTTTCGCGCATGACACATAAACTCATTCCGACCGGCGACGCGACGGCGATATTGCCGGCGGGTGACCATCATTCGCCCGTGAAAGTCTTTGGTACCGAAGCGATCCGCGATACCTTTGATGAACTCTGCTTGCAACAAGCGGTGAACTCGCGCTGCGCGCCCGGGGTAACCGAAGTCGTTCTGAATCCCGATGCGCACTGTGGTTACGGTGCGCCGATTGGTTGTGTGCTTGCTTCGCCGACGCATATCTATCCCGGACCGGTCGGTTTTGACATCAAGTGTTCAATGAGCCTGTTGCAAACTGACTTGCCCGCCGATGCCGTGGTCGACAAGACAACCCGCCGAGAGATCATTCATGCGATCTGTCGTCGGATTCCAACCGGAATGGGCAAGGGCTCTCGTGACGTGCCTAAGGGCCGCCGCATTGATGAAAAGATCGGCTCGGCAGCGATGACCGAAGGTGCTGCGCCGGAAGTGCTCGCAAACCTGGGTGTTCCAACAAGCTGGGCGGACCGCTGCGAAGATGCCTTTCACCGAGGACATGACGATTCGATCGATGCGCTCCGCCAGCGGTTGTACGATCTGCGACAAGGCAAGACGTTCACTAAGTTCCGACACACGGTTCAGCAACTCGGTTCGTATGGCGGCGGAAACCATTTTGGTGAATGCGAAATCGTCGATGTGGTCGACGAAGTAGATGCACGCGCGTCGGCCGAAGTGTTCGGGCTGCGCGATGGCTGTGTCGCATTCCTGTCACACTGCGGGTCGCGCGGGATCGGTCACCGCTTGGCCAGCGGTCAATTCAAGGCTCTCGAAGCGAAGTTTGCATCGTGGGGCATCCCGCTTCCTGGGAACGACAAGCAGTTGGTCTACGCGCCGCTGGGGACGACAGAAGCGGACCACTATCTGAATGACATGGCGATGGGAGCCAACTTTGCGACGGTCAATCATTTGTTGATCAATGCGCTGGTGCTCGAAGCGTTTCAAGAAGTGATCCCCGGGACAACCGGTTCGTTGGTGTATTTCATCAGCCACAACATTGCCCGGAAAGAAGTCGTGAGCAACCGAGAAACCTGGGTGCACCGCAAAGGAGCCACGCGGGCGTTCCCGGCGGGACATCACGCGCTGCGCCGAACACCGTTCGAGCACACCGGGCACCCGATCCTGTTGCCGGGTAACCCGCAAGCAGGCTCAGCGGTGATGGTGGCGTTGCCGGGTGCGGAGGAAAGTCTGTATAGCGTCAATCACGGCGCCGGCCGGCGGCTCGGACGCCGCCGCGCGATCAAGGAATTGGACCAGCAGTCGATCGACGACTCATTCGACCAGTCCGACATCCTGACCAATTGTCGGCGATATCCCAAGGACGAAGCGCCCGACGCCTACAAAGATTTTGACGAAGTCCTGAAAAGCGTCTCCGACGCGGGGCTGGCGAAAGAGGTCGCGCGCCTGCGAGCCCGTTTCGTCATCAAAGACGCGGCCGATGCGGATGACTGAACCGGTGTCGGTCATCTATCAGCAGTGAATTCATGTGGCTCGGCGTGTTTCAAAGCAATACACCTCGGGAAAAATGCACAGCCCTCGGGAAAAACGCACAACGGAAAGCCCCTCCGGCTACCCGCTTGATCATTGCAGCCTGGGGTGGCGTGATCTATGATCTGGCTCTTGAAGGCAACAAGAATTGATCTGTAAAAGCAAGTCGCTGCACCGGGGTACACTGCCGTGAGGAGTCGAATCCGCCGTTTCGAGTGTTTGGAAAATAGGCTGTTGCTGGCAGCCCCCGGCGAGAGTGCCATTGTCGCGGAACATTTTCTTGCGAGTTCATCAAGTCCGATCGCCGAAGGCGAACAGGAGTCAGCTTCGTCGTTGTACGAATTGTTCGTCGCTCTGGGTACGGCTGAACATCGCGATTCGTTCGGCGAGTATCTTTATAGTTACAAAGAGCCCTCAGATAGTTATACGTTTCCTTATAACTTCGGCGGTAACAATACGTACTACGGGCCATATGGCGGAATACTCATAATTGGCGGTGGTCTTAGTGTTCCATCGGCGATAAAGATTGACCCTCCGACAACCAATCTTCAGTTCGCCAGCGACTCCGATCAACAAACACAATTGGGCGGCCGCGACTTAGCCGTCAATGACGATCGTTATGCGTATCACCTGCGTGGTGGGGAATTGGTCATCAGTTCCGTTGACGCGGAAGGCAAGCCGGTGGTTTTGTCCAGCACCTTGGTATCCGGCAAGCATGTGTCGCTATTCTTGGTCGAGGATCGCGTAGCCGTTGTCTCGAACCACACCGACCAAGGCGCAATCACGGTCCTCGATGTATCTGATGGCGAGCATCCGAAGATGGTGCAAGAGATTCGTATCGACGGAGAAGTCTCGCACGCACAGCTGCACGGTAGCCAGCTGGCCTTCGCATTCTTGTCAAGCAGAGAGCTTGTGCCGGATCTTCGAGTTGTTGCTGACGATGTGGGTGTGCGCTACGAAACGGAGCAAGAGTTTGCTCAGAGTGTGAGAGATCATTTCGCCGAGATTGTCGACGAACACATGCCACACTATCTCAGCACCGATGGCACCGGCTCGCTAATTCGCGGCGGCCCAATCCTGGATGCGACCCGGTTGACTGTATTGTCCGGCGTTAACGAGGAAGTGACCGGCGTCGCGACGATCAATCTTCTGGACGACGAACCGGGGATCGGGTCCGCAGTCGGAATCACTGCAAAGGCCGGAAACGTTTTTGCGGCAACTGACGGTATGTTCATCGTCGGCAGAGGCGACCAGGAGAACGAAATATTCCGTTTCCGTTTGCAAGAACCCGATGGGAACATTCGGTTGGATGGCCGCGGGCCTTGGACCAGCGCTTACAGTGCCTCGGAGTCCGACTATTTCGACGGTAAGTTGTTTCTCCGTGACTTTGTCGTGAGCGACGGACGAAACTCAAGAGTTGGCGTTACTGTAGTTGAGCAGCAGGGAGCCGAGCTGATCGCCACCGAAACGGTCATTGATCTGGGAAGCGAAGCGACAAGTACTCAGTTCCATGGTGGCGAGCTATTCATTGTGTCCCACCGCAATTTCAAAGAAGGGATACCTGCGGACAGTGCCGTCAGCGATCCGAACCGGTATGAGATCCCCACTGAAACGGTGATTCGCACAGTCGATCTGACCGATCCTGCGGAGCCGAAACGGAGAACCGCTGACCTTATCCTCGACGGGTTTTATACCTACCTGAACTTCATTTCAGATGATCGCTTGCTCGCGGCTGGGAGTACAAATGGATTAAGCGAAGGACTTGAAGCCTCAGGATCAGAGGACTTCATGCCTCTCTTTCGCACGTTTTCAGGCTCTGTCGCGTTATACGATTTGTCGTCCGGTCAAGCGACCTTGCTCGATAGCATTCGAACCGTTGGCTCCACAGGCGGTGCGGTAGGCAATGAAGAGAATCCATTTCGTTGGTTCGACGATGAAGCGGTGCTGGCATTCCCTGTGAGCATGGACACGGGAACTTTCGGATGGTCAAAGCGCCGAGGCTGGTCCGGCGGCGATGCCGTTTCCTGGGTTCGCATTGATTCCGAAGAAAAGCCGCTTGACCGTATCTCGCCGCTTGCCACACACAACCATTCCGGTGAAGACGTCGTCAGGCACTCGGCCGTTGTTGAAGGCGCGCTGCTGACCATCAGCGATGACGAATTATTCACGACGCCACTCGAAGAAGCCAATCCAGTCGCATCAAGTCAGCAGTTTGGCTCATACTTCGATGAAGCCGATGAAGCGATCAGCCCAATCAAGATTGATGGATCGCTTGCGGCGCGAGAATTTTTGATAACGACTTATGGCGTTGAGCCGTCCGATTTGACACTTGCCGGAATCGAGATCCGCCAGGACGACGCTGAGTTTCTTTTCGTCAGCGGATTGGGCCGCTTCGTGGTGCACTATTCCGACCAAGCCGGTCACTCCCTCTTGAACCAGGCTTCTGCCTCGCTTGAAAACATGTATCACAACGCGGATTTACCGTTCGATACGAACGGTGATGGCCGCGTGACGGCTGCCGACGCGTTAGTGATCGTCAACGCATTGTCCCGCCGTCCGGAGCGGAGCGACGGTCTGATGCCGTCGCGACGAGCGAACGCCCCGACGACGGGATTGCAAATGGACACCAATAACGATTATGTACTGACGGCGGGGGACGCCTTGTCCGTGGTCAATTACCTGGCGCGAATGCAGTCGACCGAGGCATCAGGCGAGTTCATCGAGCATGGTCGGCTTGATCACGTAGAAACGGTGGACGAGCTCGTTCGTGACGGGGATTGGATCGGCACGTTATTATTCTGAAATCATGGTGGCCAAAAAAACGGGCTCCACGATTCACTCGGCCACCAGCGATTTGTCGATGACTGCGATCGATAGCTTACCGAACGTGGCGTCGGTGGTTTCGTCATGACCTTGGATCATGATGGTTCCCGGTTCCAGCCGCATGCCCTTGCGAGGATTCTCGTGGGGCTCACGCGTGTCGGTCCAATTGCTGACTTGGATGCCGTTGACCCAGGCGGCGATCGTTGGGCCACGTGCCGTCAGGACGACGGTCGCCCATTGGTCAGGTTCACCTGCAATCACTCGTGCGTCTTGGCGGCGAAAGATACCACCGGTACCACAGTCCGCCGGACTCAGCGGTTTGCCGTCTTTCATTTCGTTGCTGACTTGGCATTCGTATCCCATCATTTTGTCGCCGGGGATGCACCGAAAGAAAATACCAGAGTTGATCTCAGCGGACGGCAGTTTGTATTGGGCCAATAGAACGAAATCATCAAAGCTGTCTTTGGTCTCTAGCTGGGCACTGCCACCTTTGACGTGCAATGCGCCTTCTTGGGTCGTGGTGAACTCGCCCGGCATGTCCGGATACTTTTTCCACTTCGAGAGCTTTTTGTCTAACAGGGTTTCCAGCCCCAGCGGGCGCAGCCGAATGTCGCGAAACTGGACTCGGCCGCTGTTGTGTTGCAGTCCGATTCGTCCGGCGGCCAGGATGACCGGATCGGTGTATTCGCATGCGACTTGGCCATCGATCGTGATTTGGACGTCTTTGCCGTCGACACGCATGGTCATGCGGCGCCACGTGTCGAATGTTTGTTCGGGTGCTTTGTCCGTGTCGACTTTCTGTCGCTGGACGATGCTGGCGGTGGGAAAAGGGTTGTCATCGGGTGCGATGTTGATCTCGTAACAGTCCGTTTGAACGCTTTCGGGATCGAGCTGTGTTCGCAAAAAGACACCACTGTTGGTTTCTTTACCGGCCTTGAACTCCAGCGTCAATTCATAGTCTTGCCACTCGGTGGATGTGCATAGCAAGCATTTTCGGCCGCGATCAACAACGATTGATTCGTCTTCGATATGCCAATTCGCTTCGCCAGTGATTTCCCAACCGAACAAGGTGTGCCCGTCAAATAGGCGGATCCATCCGTCCGCTGCCTGTTCGGGTTCAAGGCGGGACGCCAACAATTCGGCACCGGTGACTTCGTACGAGAGCGCTTCGAACGTTTCCGGAACTTCTGTCGCTTTTTCAACATCGACATCGGCCGTTGTCGGAGCGGATTTTCGGCATCCCAGCGGCAGGGTTAGGATCAACGCGATCGCCGCCAGGCACGACGCTCGGACATGGGGATTCTCACTCATAGCCGTACCTTTGAAAGTAATCTTTCCACGCATTTTGAATCAACGCTTCGTGATCGGGAGACAAAACGTGTTGGTTGGTTTTGTAGGAACGGTGTTCTGATTCGGCCCACTCTTGGAGCGCCGGTTGGGCCGAATCAAAATCGCTCAAATGCAAGGTTTCGTAAATCTGCTTCATCGTGCCAACGGGGTCCGCGATCAGGTCTTCGTAGCGAACGTCAATGAACCGTTGTGGGTCGACGGTTTCGCGTTGGGCATGATGGGCGTCGTACATCCGCTGCAAACATTCGACAACATAACTGGGGATGTTTTCGTCGTGGGGTTGTTGCAAGGCCTGCACGGCATCGAGTCCTTGCCAAAGTCGGCAAGTCGATGGGAACAACGCTCTGGGGTCACGCGTGATATGGACGAACTTGGCATCGGGGAACTCACGAGCTAGCTGAGCGATGCGTCCGGTGTGCGTGGGGCTTTTGATCACCAGCGGCCGCCCCGTCACGCAACTGACGTTCAGCAGGAACCGGCGCAGCCCGTCAAGCCAAGTGCGCTGTGCTTCGATGGAAACGCTGTCGAGGTCCAGATAGTCCAGATCGATCGGAGGCTCATTGGGGAACGCGATCCGCCGGTACGGGGAAGGCAATCCTAAGCTCAGCAGCGCGAACTCGTCTTCTTGCGGTCGATCCCAGCCCGCCGCCATGTTGTCCATCGGACGCTTGTCCGGCAGCAACCAATTCGCGAACCGGCGAAAGAACCATTCCGACACCAGGAAATGATGGGGGGCGAAGCATTGAAATGTCGACGGGCTGCTGAATCGCTCATCCTTGACCAGTAATTCATGCAGCAGCGTCGTGCCGCTCCGCCAGTGCCCGACCACAAAGACAGGTGGACCGTGCAATTCGGCTGCTGCCAGCCGGCGGCGAAATAGCACCTTTTGCAACAATGCCAGTGCGGTGTTGAAGGGGGTTGCAAGCGTGATGCCGATGACGGCCGGCATCCTGCTCGGGTGAATACGAAATCCTCCCTGACTGAGCAGCTTGAACCACGCCACCGGCCGCATTCCGTGCCAGAACCGCGGCGAATAGAACGGATAGCGATGAAACTTGCCGGATTCCACGTGTTGGCTTGATCGGTGATTGGAAGACGATTCGTCGACAATGATGCTGCGGCGGCCCAGGCTTTCAGGACTTCTGTCCCAGGACTTTACGATCAGCGGGAACCAAATGCCTGCGAACACTGTACTTTACGAATGCTTCTGCAGCGAGAGCCTGCCGATACGATCAAAAGTCCAGCCAATGCATCCTGTCCGCGAAAGCCCACTTACAGGCGTCATCGCCGGGGGGATCGCCGATCGGTCCATGACTCTGGTTGTCACAGGCTCGTTTCGGATTCGGGTCCGCGAGACTAAAATCCGCCTTGTCAGGGTTTGCCCGTGATTCGGGATTACCCGTGCCGTGGCTTCATTGCCGTGTCTTCCTTCGCATATATCGATTGCTTTCCATGTCGCCGTCACCACCGTCTCCGCCAGCGGACGAGTTATCCGTTGGCGACTTACAGCGTCACATCCACCAGATGTACTTTGAAAAGGATGTCGCCCGCGGCGTCGATGGAACCTTCATGTGGTTGATGGAAGAAGTCGGCGAGCTGGCATCGGCACTGCGCGGTGATGATCGCGAAAATCTGGCGGAAGAATTTGCCGATGTGATCGCTTGGCTGGCGACGATCGCCAATGTCGCTGGCATCGATTTGAACGCGGCGCTGGTCGCGAAGTACGGCAGCGGATGCCCGGGGTGTCAACGATTGGTTTGTGAATGTCCCAACAGCGAGAAACCCTAATGATCGCTCGCGAACATTTTTATCGGTTCCAAGCGATCTTGACGGTGGCTTTGTGGTTTTCGCTATCGGGCGCGGCGTTTCCGACGTTGGCCGATGAACCACAAGACGGCTCCGAAGACGTTGTCGTGCACAGCAGCGACGTGATGGTGCAAAGCAGCGCTGTGGCCGGCACCGACGCGGTGGCAACGCCTGCGGGGTCGGCTTTGGCGGGTGATCGTTTGGTCGTGGGCATCACCGGTCACTATCGCGTCGGTCGATGGACAGCCGTCACATTGTCACCGGCAATCATGCAAGACGCAATTGCCGCCTCTGGTTCATCCCGTTCGGCGGTTGCGATCGAGACAATCGATGGCGACGGCGTGCGCGTTCGTTATCAGCAAGTCGTCGCCGAAAAAGAAAATGCCACATCGGAGCACGCCCAACAGGAACCGACGTCGTCGCCCCGTCGAGTGTACGCGATTCCTGGCAGCGAAGCGGCACCGCTGATCGTTCGTGTGGTCGGCGATAGCGCCGATGAGAACGGCTCGATCTTAAAGTCGACTCGTTTTCCAGTACTCGATTCACCCTCTCGCGGCGAATCGATGGTGCCGACGGGCATGCCTTGGATCGTGGCGATCGGTGATCCGATGGGGATCGATCAGATTGGCGCGAACGAACTGCTCGGTCGCGATGCGACCGTTGCTGTTTCCAAACCGGTGGATGCATCGGAACTGCCGGATTCGTCGTTGGGATATGACGGCGTCGATTTGATTGTGATCAGTGGCGATGGTGACGCGACTCTGAAGGCAATGCTGCCGGCCCAGCAAACCGCGATGACCGACTGGTTACGAGACGGCGGGCGTGTCTTGCTGACGCTGGGCGAATCGACTGAGTCGTTCCAGAAAGACGCACCCTGGGTGTTGCAGTGGTTGCCGGTCGATCGTGATGAATTGTCGCTCGTTTCGATTGATCCATCGGCACTGGAAACCTATACGTCCACTCGTGTTCCGTTGAAGGTCTTTCGTGGCGCGAAATTGCCGCGTGACCTCGGCAATACACTGGTCACCGGGCGGACGACTCGCCGGATCAGCACGCCAATTGCAGTTCGATACGGATTCGGTTTTGGCCAAGTCACCGTGGTCGCGGCGGACTTGAACGACGAGCCGTTTGCGGATTGGCCGGACCGGATTGGCTTGATCACGCTGTTGACCGGAAACTTGTTGTCCAAGCCAGACAACCAAGCATTTCAAGCCAGTCGAGCGACCGCGTTTACGGATTTGGCGGGGCAAGCCCGTTCAACGCTGGACCAATTTCCGATGAAACGTAAATTCAGTTTTTCGGTGATCTCGCTGATCGTGCTCTCGCTGGTTGCGCTGATTGGGCCGCTGGATTACTTGTTGATCAACCGCGTGTTCGGAAAGCCGCTGCTCGGTTGGTTGACGTTCCCCTTAGTCGCCATCGGTCTGTCGGCGTTGTTGGTGTACCAGTCGCGTGCTCAAGCAAACTCGGCAACCGCGCGGGCAAACTCGGCAACCGCGCGGGCAAACTCGGCAACCCCGCGGGCAGACAGCCAACAACTGAAAGGCAATCAGCCGAGTGATTCGAACACTGCGGCGGCCAGTCCACCGGTCTCAGACGTGCCGCCAAGTACTTCGGGGTGTGCAGCGAATCGGCTGGAAATTGTTGACATCGATACCGAAACCGAGCGTGGTCGCGTGTTCTCTTGGAACGTCATCTATTCACACCCGGCAAACCGGTTCGATGTGGATATTCAACCGAGCGAATCGTTGACACGGATGGGCAGCCAATTTCAATCCGCCATCACGTTTCCCTACGGTTACCCGGGGACGACATTTGGCGGAATCCAAATCGCGGGCGAAGATTTGCGAATGCCGGCGTACCGGATCGCAATGACATCCGCGCAAGGCGACGCATCCAATCGTGACGGCTCTGAACAACGGCTCATTCCAACGCGGCAATCCTTCGACGCCAAGGTGCAAGGCATGCCGCTTGCCCCACGCAGCAGCAAGTCGTTGGCGACTCAGGTTCGTTTTCGATCCGATCCTATCGATCCGGACGTGATCCGTCGTCGCCCGGGCAGCGATTTGCTTGCCGGCGAATTAGTGAACCCGCTGCCGGTCGATTTGCTTGACGGAATGTTGATCTATCAAAATTGGGTTTACTTGTTGCCGACTCGGTTTCCATCGGGCGCGTCGATTCCATCGGTCGATACGCTTCGGCAAAAAAACTTTCGTTGGCAACTCTCGCGAAAAAAAGCATTGGAAAGTTCTAGCCAAGGCGAAGACTGGAACGTCGCAGACTTTGGCATCTTGCCACGTGTGACAGAGATGCTGATGTTTCACAATGCCGTTGGCGGCACACGCTATACGCGTTTACGACACGACCCGCTGGGCGGATTGGACCTCAGTTACGCACTGACAGAAGATCGATGCATGTTGGTCGGGCGACTTGCCTCGCCCGCAACTCAGCGGGTTCTATCGGGGGCCCATGATTCGGGTTTTGATGCCGCAGGGGAATCCCTGACCGTCATCCGCGTGATCATGCCCGTCCAACGAACCAACCGTTATTAGATTCGACCGATCATATAACTTTCGCGTTCTCGTTTTTTAACTCAGCCGTTCATTCCTACGCGACTCGCTCTTGTGATTAAAACTGTTGACCTGACGAAAAAGTATGGCGACGCCTTTGCCATCCGCAGCATCGATCTGGACCTGAAACCCGGCGACTTGTTCGGCTTCATCGGCCCCAACGGTGCCGGCAAGACGACGACGATGCGGATTATCGCCACACTGCTAGAACCAAGCTGGGGTGAAGCCTATGTATGCGACCACAGCGTTCACACTCAGCCGAAAGAGATTCGCCGTTTGGTCGGATACATGCCCGATTTCTTTGGTGTCTATGACGACATGACCGTAGTGGAATATCTGGAATTCTTTGCCGCGGCGTATCGAATCAATGGGCAAAAGCGGAAAGATCGCGTAGACGAAATGTTAGATGTGGTCGACTTGGAATTTAAGCGTGACGCTTATGCAAACACGTTGTCGCGTGGACAAACACAGCGGCTAGGATTGGCAAGGACGCTATTGCATGATCCGCAAGTCTTGCTGCTGGACGAACCGCTGTCCGGTCTTGATCCGCGGGCGCGTATCGAGATGCGCAATTTGTTAAGGCGGCTAGGTGAAATGGGCAAAACTATCATTGTCAGCAGTCACATCCTGCCCGAATTAGCGGACGTCTGTAACAAAGTTGGCATCATCGACAAGGGCGAACTGAAACAGAACGCGACCAAGGCGGAAGTCATCCGGATGGTGCGGGAACACACGGTGCTGGTGATCCAGCCGGGCCAACGTGACCAGTTGCCGCGGATCTCGGAACTGCTAAGCGGACATGAAATCGTTCAGGCTTGTGAACCAGGTGACGATGCCGTTCGTGTCATCCTGAAACCCAACGTGGATGACTATGTCGAACTGCCTAAATTGTTGATCGACGGCGGGGTGACGTTGAAACGTTTTGCCGAAGAAGAATTGGACCTGGAATCCGCCTTTATGGCGCTGACCAAGGGAACCAGCACACGCATGTGATCCGGGTTCGGTCGCTGATTCGTGTCGCGACTAAGACTTGGCTAATTTGGTCACGAACTGTTCCAAGAGAAAACGGTCGCGTCCGTCAGCGCTGTGAGTACCTTTCAGCCGCAAGTCGGCATCGAGCAGCCAAGGCAGCAACTGTCTCGCTCGCTCGCGGCCGAGTCCCTTCATTTGTTTCTTCGCCTGCTGGATGTCCGACGGACGGTGGATGCCGGCCACCGATAGAGCGTCTTCGAGTTGCCAGGAACGCCCACCGCGTTCGCGATGTTCGACAACCGCTGTGGCCATGCCCAGCCGCCGCAGCGACCAGGCGATCTGTGGCAACAACGCGATCGGCTTTTGCCCTCCGCTCATCAGCTTGTCCAACTGTCGCAGCGCTTCCGCTGCATCGCCCGATGCGATCGCGGCCGTGATTTGCCAAACCGTTTTGCCTTGCCAACCCGCGACGACTTCACGGACCAAGGCTTCGTCAATTGTTTCGCCGGGATCGCAATAGAGGGCAAGCTTCGCGATGTCGGTATCCAGCATGCCAATCTCTTCCCCCAACATTTCAATCAGGGCATCGGCCGCCGCGTTGGCCAGTTTCGCTTGGTGCCGGCCGGCGACATAACCGGTCAAGAACTTTCGCCGTGACGCCGCCGTGATGCCCAGCTTTTTGTCAGTGGATGCGTTGCACACGACCAGTCGATGATCTTTATCAATCGCTTTGTACAAGCGGGTGTTCGATGCGAGCGAACTGAGGTCTAAAACCAATCGGCAAGCTGAGCCTGGTTTTGCGGCAAAGGATTCCAGTTCGGGCCGATGGTTGGTGACGAACTTGTCGGCGTCGCGAATGACGATGGTTCGCTTGCCGCCCATGTCGAACAGTGACGCCGTCGCCAAGTCGTCCCGCAGGTCCGACCAGCGTGTCGTTTCACCATCGACCTGCGTCACATCGCCCGCTTCGGTCAACGCGGCGATTGACCAAGTTCGCAGCGTCGTATCGCTGCCAAACACGGCCGCAACAGCAGGCTGTGAATGATCGGTCGCAGTCAAAAAGTCAAACGCGTGTGAAATCGGCATCGATATTCCTGGTCATCTATTCCAATGAACAGGATGTATTGCACGCCATAAACGGTTGGGTTGGCAAGTGGGCGAGATGGACAATGCCAATATTTGCGTCAATGCGGTCGTTGACAAACCGGTGACGCAGTCAATGCGGTTGAAGCGTTTGCGATTTCGCTCATGCGATTGAAGTATCGCCCAGTGTATTGAAGCGGGGTGAGGCTCTTGAAATGTGGCCAGCCTATTTGAATGTGGCCAGGCTATTTAAATGTGGCCAGGCTATTTAAATGTGGCCAGGCTATTTAAATGTGGCGCGAGGGCGTTCCGCCGTCTGTTGGTTTGCCATCGGTGGGGCGGCGCCACTGAGGGTTTGGAATCCTCGAATTCGCGCCCGCGGTGCTAAGCCTTGGGCGTCGATGGCGCGGTCCAAAACGTAGGACCCGACGTTGCCGGCCCGGTCGGTCGCGTCAATTCGCAGGTACAGTTTGCGTGGCAGTTGCGGATCGGCGGGCCACACGTAGTCGCCGTGATTTTGAAGACCCGCAGCGATCGTGGTCCACGGACCGTCTGGTGTATCGCTGAATGACAATGCGATAGGTCGCGGCATCAAGTGCAAGTCCGTGCACGCATAACGGATGACCAACGCGCCCACGCGGTCGCCTTCGCCATACGATGCACCGGTGATGCGGACATCGGGTTTTTTTCGGTCCACCACGATCACGATATCGGGAGTCTCGCCCGACATGGGCCGTGGTGTGGTAAGACCGTTTTGACCGACCACGACGATGCGAAACCCAAAGACGCCTTCTTCCTTGGTTTCGATGTCAAACGGGCTGGCCAAGTCCGGATCGCTGCCCCAGCGGTCCCAGCTCTTACCGCCATCGGTGGTCGCCCACAACTCGATTGCCTTGGCGCCATTGGCACCCACCGCTTCGAGTTCGTAATCCAAACTGAAACGGTTCGAATCACTAAAACGCGTCACGACCCGCCCGTCCCACATGCCAGGGTCGAACTGGGGTGCAGACAATTTGCGGGCATCGTATTTCGAAGCGTCCGACCGATTTGCTGATCCTGCATCAGGATCGCGCTGCGCCGTTTCCGGGGTCGGGATGGTTTCAATCGTGTCGGCCTGAGTCTTGACCAAGATCGGATTTTCTGAGATCGGCCGCATCGCGTCGGCGATCGTGCGCGGTCGCGCGGCCGGGGCCGTCCCGTTTGCCGATTCCGGTTTGACCGAACCCAGCGATGTGTCGCTGCGCGGTGGCGCGGTGGTTGCGGGCTTGGTGATCGGTCCGGCAAAACCTTGAGTGACTTGATCCGGTGATGCGGGTGCTGGCAATGATCCCGTCATCCAGGGCACTGTCCCGCCCACGCTGTGCTGCGGTGACGTGACACTTTGCGGCGACGCGACACTTTGCGGTGGCGAAGTGGCCGGAGGCATTGGCCGCGCCGGTGATGGGGCTAAGGATGGAGCCAGCGATGGCGGCACGCGGCCGGCCGCCAAACCGTACGGGTTTAGCTGAACCGGATTCGTTGCAACGGGATGGTCCGCCGCAGTTACGCCACGATATCCGTTCATCAAGGCCGACGATCGGTACGGGTTTGCAGCGATCCTCTCGCTCGGTTCGGCCTCGGTTTCCTCGACGTTCAACTTGGTGTCAATTGCGGCGTCCGCGGTATTTGGTGTTACCGCACCGACCGCTTCGGTATCCGATGACGGCAACGCGGTTGCGGCGGGTCTAACTTGCAAGCTCGTTGAATCGGCATATTCCGATTGCGTTCGATACTGTGCGGTTTGAGACGCGAGCGATGCGGGCGAATCGGTTGTCCGTGGGGCTGCGGCGACGCGCGGGCGTTGCAACCACTTCGAAACAATTTCTTGGTGTCCGGCTGAATCTACCACGACGGCTTGCAGTGAAAGTTGTTGCCAGGACTCACGGGGTTGGAACACGACATTTCCAGAGGCACCGAGCGCGGAGACATCAATCGGCTGCCATTGCCGGATGGTGTCGGTGACATAGTGCAATTGAACGCTGCGCAGCGGCGTGGTGTCATCAAGTCTCACCTGTGCGGTCACGCGTCCGCTGGCATCCGCGTCGGCGACCAAGTCGACTTGTGGATTGGTCGAATCCACAAAGATCTTCAGCTGCGCCGCAACGGGCTCGACCAAGGCTGGCTGGGATTGGTCAAGCTGAGATTGATCAAGTGTCCGCGTCGCGAACCAATACAGGCCGTCGTCGGTCGCTTGGAACGGAAACTCGTTTTCGGTCGACGGTTTTTGATCGACGAGCCGCCATTGGTTTCCCGGCCCGCGGGAGACCAGCAACTGGACCTGGACCGCTTGTCCGTCGACCGATTCAACGTGAAAGGGGATCGCGAAGGTGCGAGTCGGCCAGATCACCGTGTCCTTGGAAAGCCCTTTGAACAGTGATGGCATCTCGTCGGCTGCCAACGATTTCGTAGGTGCCGCTGCACTGGGGCTCGGGGCGAACGGCAAGTCATCGGTCACGCGGACCACCGCCGCATTTCGACCGGGTTGCTGAGCCGTTGCGGTGCGAGCGCTAACTAGAATAAGCGTCGCTCCCATGACGAGAGCGGCGAAATAGGTCGATTGATTGGCAAATCGCATGAGGTCGACCGGGCCTGGAAGGCAAAAAACGAGTTGTGACAGCACTAGTCCCATTCGTCACGAGTCGGCAGAATCAGGGGCTGCCTTGAAAAAAACGCTCGTCTCGGTCGTTTCGCCCTTTTGCTATTAATCGACATAACCAAAAAATTCCCGCTTTATGAGCACGAATTCCTATCGCTACGACGTCATCGTGATCGGTGCCGGGCATGCGGGCACCGAGGCCGCCGCCGCCGCCGCACGTGTGGGCGCGAAGACCGCGCTGCTGACGACGAACCTGGACACCGTCGGCCAGATGTCATGCAATCCTGCGATCGGTGGCGTGGCCAAGGGGCAAATCGTTCGCGAAGTCGATGCGTTGGGCGGATTGATGGGGCAGGCAATCGATGAAACCGGCATCCAGTTTCGGTTGTTGAACCGTCGTAAAGGGCCGGCCATGCACAGCCCCCGCGCTCAGGCGGACAAAAAGGCCTACCAGAATCACATCAAGTGGAAAATCGAGCAACAAGCCAACTTGGACCTTCGCCAAGAAACGGTCGAAGACTTGATCACCAAAGAAGTCGATGGCGTTGTCACGATTCAAGGGGTGACCGTCCGCGGTGATGCCGAATATCGCGCACCGACCGTTGTCTTAACAACAGGCACATTCCTGCAAGCGATCATGCACACCGGCGATGCCAAGACCGCCGGTGGCAGGGCAGGGGAGGGCACGACCAAAGGAATCAGCGGCGCCCTGCATCGTCTCGGTTTCGAAATCGAAAGATTCAAAACGGGAACGCCGCCGCGGCTGAACGCGCGCACGATCGATTATTCGAAAGTGGAAGAACAACCCGGCGACGACGACCCTCAGCCGTTTTCGTACTTGACCGGCAAGCTTGACCTTCAACAAATGCCGTGTCACATCGCGCACACCAACGAGGCGGTTCATGATCTGATCCGAAACAATCTAGATCGCGCGCCGATGTACAGCGGGCAAATCAACTCGACTGGTCCTCGCTATTGTCCATCGATCGAAGACAAAGTCGTTCGCTTTGCCGACAAGTCCAGCCATCAACTTTTCTTGGAACCGGAAGGTCGTGGCACCGAAGAAGTCTATGTGAACGGCATCTCGACCAGCTTGCCGCGAGACGTTCAAGATCAGATGTTCCGAGTGATTGACGGGTTACAGAACGCATCGATCATGCGTTACGGATATGCCGTCGAGTACGATTTCTGTCCACCGACACAGCTTTGGTCGCATCTGGAATCCAAGGCCGTCGGCGGCTTGTTTCTGGCCGGGCAAATCAACGGCACAACAGGCTACGAAGAGGCCGCCGGGCAAGGTCTGATTGCCGGACTCAATGCCGCTAGAAAAGTAGCCGGCCAGCAGCCATGGCTGCCCACTCGCGATCAAGCCTACATCGGTGTCTTGGTGGATGATTTGGTAACAGCCGGTACGGACGAACCGTACCGTATGTTTACCAGTCGCGCCGAATATCGATTGTTATTGCGGCAAGACAACGCCGACCGCCGGCTAACCGAAGCTGCCGATGCCTTGGGATTGATCACCGCGGAACGTCGTCAGCGTTTTGCCGAGAAAACCAGTCACATCCAGCGGGCGATGCAATTGCTGACCGCGGCGCGAATCGAAAACGTTTCGGCTGATGTCTACCTGCGACGGCCCGAAGTGACATGGGACGTGATCGCATCGCACGTCGATGGGCTTCGCGAAATCGATTCCGAGGCGGCACAGCAATGTCTATACGACATCAAATACGAGGGATACATCACGCGCCAAAAAATGGAAGTTGAAAAACAACATCGATTGGCTGAAAAGCGGATCCCCGAATCGTTCGATTACACTCGCATCACGCCGCTTCGCAACGAAGCACGCGAAAAATTAACGCGCATCCGTCCCAGGAATCTCGATCAAGCCAAACGCATCAGCGGCATCACCCCCGCCGACATCGCGTTAGTGCTCGCGCATCTAGAAGCGTAGTGATCCACGCCCGCTCGACGCGTTGGCTTTCAATTGAAACACGTGAAGGATTCGAGCCAATCACGTGAACAATCCGAGTTCGAATTGAAAGCATCCGTGGCGGTGGGTTGGGCCGCTAAAATTCGGCCGGAAAAATTCGTGCGCGCGAGTGCTTGGGAAATCGATCTTTATTCGCAGCGAATGCTCACTTTGCAGTAAATCCAAGAGCCGTCGTCACTTGCGTGATGCAAATCGATCTTGACCTATTAATTGAAATCGATAGAATTCGCGGAACAGGCAAGCTTGGTAAAGCAGAGGGGCTTGGAGCTTCTTGCTGCTTGCGTTCTTCACGTAAATTAGTGCTGCATTGCGAACTTAACGCGGTAATGTGCCTTAACGCGGTAATGTGCTAGTGCGGAAGAACGGGCAGTTTGCTAAAGGAGGGCTCTCGGTGAAGAGATCAGGACAGCTTACGCACGGATGTCGCGTGACGGGTGTCTCGATCAGTAGCGTTCAGATTGGCTGAATGTTGCTCACCTTGGTCCGTTCAAAATCGGTCAAACTCAAGCATCAATGATGACGGGTGTTTGATCGGAGTTGAACAATCAAATCAATCGGAAACGGCTCGTCATGCAGGGAGGATGGTTTCTGCCATGGCCACGAAAACGGTCTTTACAACAGGCGAAGCGGCGAAAATTTGCAAAGTAAGCCAGCAGACAATCATTCGTTGTTTCGACAACGGATCGTTGAAGGGCTTTCGAGTTCCTGGCAGCAAATTTCGGCGTATTCCTCGCGAACAGCTTTATTTGTTCATGAAGGACAATGGGATTCCGACCGACGCTCTGGAGAGCGGCAAAAAGAAGCTTCTGATTGTCGATGACGATCAGGATTTGGTCGAATTGATCCAAGACGGCTTTGAACGCGACGGTCGTTTCGATATTCGGACCGCCAATAACGGTTTCGATGCCGGGATGGGCGTGAAAGAATTTCGGCCCGACTTGGTGGTTTTGGACGTCATGCTGCCGGATATCAACGGCAAAGAAGTTTGCCAACGTGTGCGCAGTGATCCATCGCTGGACATGGTCAAAATTCTGTGCATCTCGGGCATGGTCGAACACAGTAAGGTCGATGGACTCAAAGCCGCCGGCGCAAACGACTTCATGCAAAAACCGTTTGCAATCGAAGATTTGATTGCACGGTCATGCGACTTGTTGGAGATCGAGCGCGGCGTGGCGAACTAGCGTGAGTTCGCTGACCGCCTTGTCGGTTCCTGTTGAAAACGGCGAACGAGCCAGTGGGAGAAACGGCCCAATGGGGTTGCTGCCGTGTTTACGACGTGGGTCCGAACGTTGGTGGCTGCCGCTTTCCACGTCCACAACCGAAGCGATCGGACAACTGATTCTGGCGGTCGGTCGCGGCGACGCAAACGATGTCGGGGCGCGGCATCGATTGCATCATGCGCTGTGCAGCGATCCGCCTTTGATGATCTTTGCCGCACTCTGTTTTACCGAGCAAAGTGCGACCACGGCTGAAATCTCCGATTCCCTAGCACATCAATTGGTCGGGCGTTTCGCCAGCGGCGACGCCTTCTTTGGTGCGCCCAAAATCTCTGACGCCCATCGCGTTCGTTGGCGAAAACTACGTGACCACTACAAAACATTGCCGATCGAGCAATGGCTGGACGATGCACCGCTGTGGTTAGAAGTCGCTGGCCCGCGCGTGCCGGACGCGTGGAAACAACAGTGGCCGACCATTACCGTCGACGATTTTCCTGATCGTGCGCCGGATGATGACACGACAATGCTGCAGCCGTTGGCCAGGATGATGCAGCGGCAAGCGTCAATGCAGGAATCCTTTGATGACCATCTGCGACGCAGCAAACTGGGTGCACTGAAGCAGTTGGCTTATGGGCTCAGCCACGAGATCAACAATCCACTGGCCAATATCTCCACGCGCGCACAGCAGTTACAGCGGGGCGAAAAAGACGAATCGCGTGTCGCCGTCCTGCAGCGCATCGTCGAACAGGTGTATCGTGCTCACGAAATGATCGCCGACCTGATGTTTTTCGCCAATCCACCACAGCCGGACTGTCGAACCGCCGATCTGCGCCAGATATTAAGTGAAGTTGCCGAAGGGTTTGCCGAAGAGACGCAGCGGCAAGCGATCCGACTGGAAATCCGGTCCGAACCAGATCCCGTTACCGGAAATCCGCTGCACGCGACCGCTATCGTTGATCGGGTCATGATTTCCGAAGCGGTGCGGGCGCTGGTCCGCAACGCAATCGACGCAATCGGTTGCGAAGGCACGATCGTGGTTTCGATCGTACGAGATGAACAACGATGGCTGATCCATGTGGCCGATAGTGGTCCAGGGTTGACCGATCATGCTCGCAGACACGCCTTTGATCCCTATTTCAGCGGCCGAGAAGCCGGGCGCGGGTTGGGGTTAGGGCTGTGCCGTGCTTATCGCATTGCGAAACTGCATCACGGCGACGTGACGTTGGCAGGCGGTCCGACCGGATGTGTCGTCACGATGGCAATCGCCGATCATTCCGGCGCGTGAACGCTAGTTTGCCACTTTGTCAAAAAACTCTTTGGTGGCCGGGCGGTTAAGATAAACCCTCGCCCAAATCATCAAGGCGATTTTCATGATCGTCCAAACGGCCATGAATGCGATGCCAAAATAAGTCATCACCTGAATCATCTGGCCCATCGCTTCGCCGCCAGGACTGTTGCCACTGTTGGCGATCTTGCCCATGTGTTCTCGCATGATCGGCCCCATTTCCAGTTGCGATAAAAACTGTGTCACTGCTTTTAAGCATTCGACGATGATCGCGACCATCAAGACCCGACGCAGCAGAACTCGGGACCAGCATTTTGATGCGAGGATGCCGATCCCGCCGGTGGCCATCAGGCCACTGACGACCATTCCGGCCAACAGCAATGGCAGCGTGACCCAAAAATACTTTTGAGTCACGGCGTTAATGTCCTTTTGCATTGCTTGCTGCAGATCCTGCCCAGGGCCTGCAGGCTGAACCACGTTGGCAAACATTTCCCCGAGGAACAATCCTGCCACTCCAAAGAACCCTGACAACAACCCGACAATTCCGGCCAGCAGGCTGATCACTGCGATCACCGTCAGTCCCGTCGGCCGCACCGATACGTCGCCATCGACATACGCGCGATGCGGTTGAACCGCATACGGGTCCATGCTCGTTGCGTTTGTGTTGGTCGCTGAGGCAGTTCGTGAAGGATCGTTCGGCGGCCCTGGTTGGTCCGTTGATGGGTTTTCCGGATCGGGGTTCATGATTGAATCCTAGGGCAGCATCAAAAAAGCTTTTTGAATCTCGCGGGGATCATAGCCTTGTTCGCTTAGATCGAACGCGAGCGTGACGGGTCCACTAAGTAGGACGATCAGGCCATAGACCGCAAGTGCCAACGCCGTCGGAAAGCAATAGCACGTCGCGATCGAAAGCATTCCGCAGCAAAGCATGACGATGGCATGGGTTCGTCCGCGATATTTCAACAGTCGGAATCCAGACACGATCGTCAAGCCGGCGATGCAACCGAGAACGAGTGCGACGACGCCCGTTCCGATCGAAAACCATGTTCCCATCTGCGCGGGCATCGGCGTGCCATTGCCTTGGGCCGCCATGTCTCGTCGCATCTCTTCAAAGAACTGAGGCATGAACACGGCGTACAACGCGATTCCCACGGCGACCAGCACCATCAAGACACCTTGGACCATCATCAGCACGCCGACAATGGGAACCTGTCCGACCATCCCTCGCTGCTGATTCGGCGGCAGGCGGATTTCACCTTCGGCGTATCGTGAAGGCGTTGATGCATTGGAACCATACGGATTGTTGACGCCATAAGGATTGCCGGCCCCATCTGAACCGGTCGCGTCCGAACGGGGCCCTTCGGCACCAGAACCTGAGGAAGCACCTGTCCCAGCGGGGTTGGGGGGCGGCGGTTCATCGTTCGGATTCGTGCCGGACTTCGGATTCGTGCCTGACATGGTGCGTTTCGTTCCTTGATGGATATCAAGCCGCCAGATCGTAGCCCCATGGTAGCAATAAATCTTATGGTCGATAATTCGGACGACTTTCCGCCCAAGTTACGAAATTCTGCTGGTATCCCCGATCATGCTCGATTCCGCTCACGAATTGCTTCGAAGGCAATCCGACGGAGAAATGTCCGCATTGGAAATCGCCGAAGCCGCGATCGCCAACATCGAATCGTCACAGCCGGTGCACAATTCATTCACGCACGTCGACCGCGAACTGGCGTTGGCGACGGCCAAAGCGGTTGATCAGAAACGAGCGTCCGGTGCATCACTCGGTCCCTTGGCTGGAATTCCCGTTGCCGTGAAAGATGTCTTGTGCACCAAGGACATGCCGACGACGTGTTCGTCCAAGATGCTGCGTGATTTTCGGCCGCCCTACGATGCCACGGTGGTCGAAAAACTTCGTGCCGCCGATGCCGTGATCGTTGGCAAGACGAACATGGACGAGTTTGCCATGGGCGCCAGCACCGAAACCAGTGCGTTTGGTGTCACCCGTAATCCTTGGAATACCGACTGCACGCCCGGTGGCAGCAGCGGTGGCGCGGCGGCATGTGTCGCCGCGGGCACGGTTCCACTGAGCCTCGGTACCGACACCGGCGGGTCGATCCGCCAACCGGCCGCGTTCTGTGGAATCACGGGGCTGAAGCCGACGTATGGACGTGTCAGCCGATACGGGCTGGTTGCGTTCGCAAGCAGTCTTGACCAAGTCGGACCGATGGCATGGTCGGTGGAAGACTGTGCACTGTTGATGGACACGATCGCCGGTTTTGAACCGCGAGACTCGACCTCATTGGATGTCGATGTGCCACAGTATCAAATGGCGACTCAGTCCAGCGACTTGCGCGGCATCAAAATCGGCGTGTTGCGTGAATCGTCCCAGGCCGATGGGGTGGCGGCATCGATTCGAGATTCCTTGGAATCATCCATCAAAGTCTTTCAGTCGCTCGGGGCCGAAATTGTCGAAGTCGATTTGCCGCACCGAAAGTACTGGGTTCCAACGTATTATGTGATCGCGCCCTGCGAGGCCAGCAGCAACTTGTCACGATTCGACGGTGCTCATTATGGATTCCGATCAACCGGCGGTGATCTGGTTTCGACTTACTGCCAAAGTCGTGGTCAAGGGTTCGGCGACGAAGTCAAACGGCGGATCATGGTCGGGACCTATGCATTGAGCGCCGGTTACGTCGGCCGTTATTACAACCAAGCTCTCAAAGTTCGCCGATTGATCAAGGGCGACTATGACGCTGCGTTTGCCAACGTCGATTTGCTGCTGGGGCCCGTTACTCCGACCACTTCGTTCAAGCTGGGCGAAAAGATTGATGACCCGATTCAAATGTACCTTTGCGACATGTTCACCGTCGGTGCGAACCTGGCCGGCGTTCCCGCCTTGTCGATGCCCGGCGGGCTGGATGAAAACGGTTTGCCCATTGGCATCCAATTGCAAGCTCCCGTTTTGGAAGAGTCGCGCTTAATGTTTGCCGGCGCCGCTTTTCAATCCGTCACCGAGCACCACAAACAACGACCTTCTTCTTGGGCAAGCCACTCATGAGCAGCACGCAACCCACCGCAACGACCATCATCGGACTGGAAGTTCACGTGCAGTTGAGCACGGCGACAAAACTTTTTTGTGGATGCAGCACTCAGTTTGGCGCGCCACCCAATACGCAAGTCTGTCCCGTCTGTCTGGGGCTGCCGGGCGCATTGCCGGTGATCAACGAACACGCGATTGATTTGGCGATCCGAGGCGGATTGGCGATCAATTGCGAGATCCCACCGATGACCAAATGGGATCGTAAGCAGTATTTCTATCCCGACCTGCCCAAGGGATATCAAATCAGCCAATTCGATTTGCCGATTTGCGCCGAAGGTTACGTCGAGATTCAAGATCCGGCCGATCCCGATCAAACTCGCCGCATCGGTGTCACGCGTGCGCACTTGGAAGAAGACGCTGGAAAGAGCATGCATGACGAGACCGCGGGGAAGTCGGAATCTCGCATCGATCTGAACCGCTGCGGTACACCCTTGTTAGAAATCGTCAGTGAACCCGATATGCGGTCCGGCGAAGAAGCCAATGCCTACCTGGTCAAGCTGAAAGAACTGATGACGCACCTCGGTGTCTCGGACTGTGAGATGCAGCAAGGCAGTTTGCGGGTCGATGCGAACGTGAACCTGCACTTGAACGTCGACGGAAAAAAAGTCGCGACGCCGATCGTCGAAGTCAAGAACATGAACAGCTTTCGTGCGGTCGGGCAAGCAATTGAGTTCGAGGTCCAGCGGCAGTACGCCGAAGCAGAAAAAGTCGACTACGTGCAACAAGACTTTTCAAAGTCGACGCGTGGGTGGGACGACGAACGCCAAGTCACCTATCTGCAACGCGAGAAGGAAGAGTCGGCGGATTATCGCTATTTTCCTGACCCTGATTTATTGCCCATTCGCATTCCTCGTGAGCGCGTCGAGGCTGCGCGTGCGTCACTGGGCGAAACCCCCGAGGCCACTCGCGAACGTTTCGTCAATCAATTCGGAATCAAGCCATACGATGCCGACGTGATCGTGAGCCAGGGGCGTGAGATGACGGAGTACTTTGAAACCGTTGCGACCAAGTCCGGTGATGGAAAGCGTACCAGCAGTTGGATTCAGCAAGACGTCATGAGGACCATGAATGATCGGCAGATCGGCGTCGATGCATTCCCGATCGATGCCGACAAGCTTGGCGATCTGTTAAAACGCGTTGCCGACGGCGAACTGGACAACGCACGTGCCAGAGATGTGTTTGCGTACCTGCTTCAGCACGACGTCACGGTCGATCACGCGACCAAGGAACTCGGTATCGAAGCGGTTGATACCGGCGCGATCGAATCGCTTTGCAAAGAATTACTGGCCGAAAACCCACAAGTCGTCGAAGATGTTCGCGGCGGCAAGGTTCAAGCGCTCGGGCCGTTGATCGGTCAATCAAAAAAGAAGAACCCCAATGCGAATCCCAAAGAGGTTCGCGAGACGTTATTGCGTCTGATCGAAACGGCCTGAAAGAAAAGGCTTGAACGAAATCGGCTGAACGAAATCGCCTAAACGAAACTGACTGAACGCGTCTGGCAAGAGCGAGTCATGGTAAGTCCAACACAGAAAACAGACCTGGGCTTTATCGCAATCATGATTTTGGTCGGTGTCGTTGTGGTCTGGCTGCTGTTGACGCCGCTGGTGCCATCGGTCTCACTGGCAACGATGCGGCGATTTCATCTGGGCAGCGAGTCGTTCACGAAATGGGCGATGCAGTTCCCGATTCCGGCAATGTACAACTTTGCCAATCAGTACGAGATGCGTTCGCTGCCACCCGACTTGGTCGATTCAATATTAGATCCAGACAAAGACGGCTACTTGAATCATTTCTCGGCACGTGTGGTTACCTTTGCTGATGGGCGGTATCACAATTTGCGAGAGGGAAAGGATCGTTGGTTTGTGCTGCGATCCGATTATCGCGGGCGAAGTCTAGAAAGCCATTGGCATCTAAAGCGTGTCGGCGAAAAGCATGTCGTTCACCGCCTCGACGCGCAGGAATCGGTGCGATGAGTGAATTGGACGGCATACCTGTTCCACCGCCAATTGATCGACCGCTCGTGGTGCATCGACTGGTTCTGCTTGGGCTTTTTGTATCGCTGATTTGGAAATGGTCGTTCCTGTTCGTGGCCGATCAGGTCTATGCGTCGCTTACGGTTGACGACGATTTTTTTCCCGCGTTTTTTCGTGACCACAATGTTTTGCGGTCTGCGTTTCTTTTGACACTCATCGCGATTTGCGTTAGCTTTTTTTTCACAAAGTATGCGGTGCGATGGATCAGCGGCGTCGTGATGCTGAGTGCGTTGACGATCCTGTGTTTGCATCAATCGAGTTACAATGATGCAACATTCACCACAGCATGGTGGACCAGCCTGTGGTCTCTCTGGTTTGTCAGTTACGTCCATGTGCATGGCCGCGAAGCCGATTTGCGCCGGCCGGCCTTTCTCAGCCGCGTCATCATTTCCATGATTCTGCTTGGCGGAGCGGTAGGGAAATGGACGGGGGAATATTGGTCGGGCGAAGTCCTGTACCAAATTTACTTCGTCGAGAGGGATTTTTGGGTCTTCAATTGGTTGCGGGACCACTTTCCGGCGGAAACGCTGCGAGAGATCGCGATGTGGTATAGCCGAAACGTGATCGTCGTCGAAACGGTTTGCGGTTTTGGGCTATGGCTGTTGCCGCCACGCTGGGCCGCCACCGTCGCGATCGTCGTGCTGACATCGATCGCTGTCTTTTCGAATTGGTTGCTCTTTTCGGTCCTGATGAGCTTGATCGGGCTGGCGTCGGCCGGCTTGTTCGTGCGCGACCGAAATCCGAATGCGAAGCATTCAAACGACTAGCGGGTTTTGCCTGCGAGAACTCAAACGCCTACAGCACACCTTTGGTGCTGGGGACGGCGTCACTGCGGGGATCACTTTCGGCGGCCATGCGAATTGCTCTGGCGGTCGCTTTGAAGACGCATTCGGAAATGTGGTGGCCGTTACGACCATAGTGCAGCAGAACGTGCAGATTGCACTTGGCGTTGGCGGCGAACGATTGCCAAAAATGCTCGACAAGCTCGCTGTCGAACGTACCAATTTTGGCCGCCGCGATCGGGGCATTGTACTCAAACGCATAACGGCCGCCCATGTCCACTGCCGCGGTCACCAAGCATTCGTCCATCGGCAAAGTGAAGTGTCCGTATCGACGAACTCCCGCTCGATCGCCCAGTGCCTGGTCGATGGCTTGACCGAGTGCGATTCCGATGTCTTCGGCGGTATGGTGATCGTCAACATGCAGGTCGCCGACGGCTTTGACGTCCAAATCAATCAATGCATGTTTGGCCAACAGGTCCAGCATGTGGTCCAGGAAACCGATCCCAGATGAACGCGTCCCGTCGCCGCTGCCATCCAGATTGACGGAAAGTTGGATGTCCGTTTCACCGGTTTTGCGTTTAATCGTGGCGGTTCGGTTCATTTCGTGTTTTGTTTTTTGGGGGCTGGGACAAGCCGTGCGTAGTCCCGGCATGAATGACGATACGCCGATTGGGCATGTGCCAGGACTGCGCACGGCTTGTCCCAGCCTACTTTTTTTCCACGGGTTAGGGCAGCAGACGCTGCAGCACCATCATACATGCATCGATTTGTTCGTCCGTGCCCACCGAAATCCGCAGCCCGTCGCCCCAGTCGGGATAATCCATGTAACGAACGAGGATTTGACTCTGTTTCAGGGACTGGTACATCTGCTGGTGCTGGCCGCTGGGGTGAGTGCACCAGACAAAGTTCGCGTGCGAGGGTGTGACGTCGAAGCCAAGTTCGCCGAGCCGGCTTTCCATCCGGCCGCGTGTGGCGTTCATTTTCGAAACGACGTCGGCCAGCCAATCCTGGCAACCCATTGCGGCGGTGGCCGCGGCAATCGACAGGGCGTCGCAGTTATAGCTGTCTTTGATCTTGGCAAGTTCAGCGATCACGTGTGGCTGTGCGACAAGAAAGCCAAAGCGAATGCCCGCCAAGCCGTATGACTTGCTGAGGGTTCGCGTCACCATGATGTTTTCGTTTCGCTCAACGAGCTGCAAACAATTCGTCGCTGCGAAATCGGCATAGGCTTCGTCAACGATCAAAGGGCAGGGCAGTCTCTCGGCGATTTGTTGGACTTCATTCGGCGGGACGATCGTCCCACTGGGACTGTTCGGATTGGGCAGCAAGACCAGGCGCAGGTCCTCGTCGCCTTTGCCAAAAGCGGCGGGCAATTGCCAATCACTGGCAAACGGAACTTGTTCCCACGATGCCCCTTGGATGTCAGCCAGGGTGCGGTACAGGATATAGCTCGGGTACGGCAGCCTTAGTCGCTGTCCCTCGCCGACGAATCCACGAACCAAAATCGTCAGGATTTCATCGCTGCCGTTGCCCGCCAGTACCCAGTCGGGGCCGGGCAGATTCAGCGCGTTTGCCGCAGCGCGTCGAAACGCTGTGGCGACGGGATCGGGATAGCGGTTGATCGGGCCGCTGGCCGCCGCACAGATCGCATCGACCACCGCAGGCGGCGGAGGGTATGGATTTTCATTGGTATTTAGTTTGATGAACTTACCCGGCGGAGGCTGTTCGCCGGGCGTGTAGGGCTTCATCCGCGAAAGGGCCGGGCGAAAGGCAAGTGAATCAGACAAGGGGCAGGGTCAACGGCAAGGGTGGCGGACGTCATCAGGACCAACACGATATTAGTCCGTAATGTCTTGACATGAAAAGCAGGCCAGAACCAAGGCCGTAAAGTGAGGCGGTATAACCGTTACGGGTTCGCGATGATCACAATCTTTTCTCGTTAAATTTTGCACGTCGTTTGTACCCCCCCCGCAAAAATGAGCATAGGGTTTAGGTTAGCGACTCGCATCTGTTTTTGATGTTCCCCCGCTTCACTTTATCTCTTGCGATAAAGGCAAACCGTGCGTGAGCGCGGGACGCAAAGCCATGGGTTCACTTCGCGGTGGATCGCCAGGTTGCCGTGAGGGACACCACTGAAGTGCGACCGCGACTTACTTGTCTTGCCTCTTATGGGAACTGACTGATGATACGTTCAAATTCTGGGGTGCTGCGTGCGCCCACCGCATCCGTCATCGGGGGAATCTTACTCGGTTGGTTCGCGATCAGCTCTGAACGTTGTCACGCGGATAGTCCCGTGATTTGGAAGGTCGAGGAAGACTGGGAACTAGTGATCAACGAGCCCGAAGACAACACAAATTCCCCGCAAGTTACTTTCTTTGTCACGCCATCGTCGCTGTTTGGTAGCACGTACTTCCAATTGCAAATGAACTATCACGCCGACGAGGATTATTCCGCCGGTGGATTTCATGTTGCGGCGGTCCGCGGCGACGAAATCGTCGACGAAACACGCAGCCAGAACCAGTCTTTATTGACTACCGACGGGGACGTGATCCGTTGGACCAGCGTCGCAGCGGTGGTGAACAACAAATTATTGTTCGCCGTTAAAGATGGGCATTGCGAATCCTGGGGCGACTTCGGCGGTCCAGAATACTTGGTGGAAATGCCGGCGCTGGCGACTCAGACCTTTGCCAATTACTCGCACACTCAAAGTTCGGCAGCGACGGACATCGGGTTTGGCGGCAATCGTGTCTCGTCGGTCAAGCTAAAGCGTGTTCGGATGTTCGATTCCGTCGGCGGTGTTGCCACGATCACGATTCCCGACCCGCCTCAGAGCTAAGCTCGGGTCGACGCTCTTGATAGGTCGACGGCACGAATCGCGATTCGGATAGACATCCGTGGCCAAGTGTGTCTGGACCATTCTGTTGATACCGAATCGCAAAGTTTTCCATTGTTCACGCTGAGGTAATCCGTCATGTCATGTGTTAAGTCAACTGCGCTAGATCGCATTGATCAACAGGACACAGCCGACAAGGTTCCGTTTCGCCGACGTCCTCGGCTTGCCGCAGCCGATCGGCGACGCGGCGCGGCCGCCGTTTTCGGATTGATCCTGATGGTCAGCCTGGTCGTTCTGGTCGCGATCACATTAGATTTCAGCTATATCCACGTCGGCGAAACCGAGATGATGCGTACCGCCGACTCAGCCGCGATGGCAGGGTGTTGGGATCTGTTTGAACAAAAGAAGGGGCGATCAGAGGTGTTTCCTCAAGAAACGCTCGTCCACTCCGAAGCGAATCGCTTTTCTCAAATGAACTTGGTCGGTAACGACGCGTTGACCTTAGCAGACGTCGGCGACGTGGAATTGGGAACCTACCGAGCCCACCAGCCGGGCGTATTTGATCAGTCCAATCCACTCGCGTTCAATGCGGTGCGTGTGACCTTGCGTCGTCAGGCCGCGACCAACGGCGAGCTTCCGCTGTTCTTTGGCGGTATCACGGGGCGCGACACTCAGTCGCTGCAAACGGTCGCCACGGCCGCCATGTTGACTGCCATCGAAGGGTTTTACGCTCCCGAGGCTGGTGAAGACAACTTGGAAATCTTGCCGTTCGCACTTGATCTGCCCAGTTGGCTGGACACGATCGCGGGCAACACCGATGACAACTACAACGGGTTGACCAGCAATGTGACCAGCGGGTCTGACGGAGTCTGCGAGACAAACTTGTATCCCAAGGGTACCGGAAGCCCCGGAAATCGAGGAACCGTCGACATCGGGGGCAACAACAACAGCACCAACGATATCGCGCGACAAATCGTGTACGGGATCTCAGCACAAGACATGCAAGATCTCGGCAAGCCGCTCAAGTTTGATGCCAACGGCGAGCTGGAACTCAATGGTGATACTGGGATCAGCGCAGGGGTTAAAGACGAACTTGCATCGATCATCGGCCAGACTCGAATCATACCGATCTATACACAGGTGGCCGGCAACGGAAACAACGCGATGTACACGATCGTTCGGTTTGAGGGTGTCCGTATTCTTGATGTCAAGCTGACCGGCAAAAAAACCGGAAAGCACCTGACGATCCAACCCGCCAACGTCGTCGCTCGCAATGTCCGCATCGACTACACAGGCAATCAATCCAGCAGCCATCTATTTGCCCCCGTCATGCTGGTTGATTGATGACTTGCTAACCAACACCAGAGCCACAAGCGAAGACAAACGTGATTCAACCACCGCGAGAGACTTAGACATGAAATGTTATCAAACAAGACCGAGAAAGCGACGCGGCACCGCGGCAGTCGAGTTCGCGGTCGTCGCACCGATCATGCTGCTGTTTACATTTGGTCTGGTTGAACTCGGTCGTATGATGTTGGTCAAACAAAGCGCGACTCACGCGACGCGCGAAGGGGCACGTATCGCGATTCGTCCCACGGCGACGAACGATGACGTGCTGGACCGAGTCAATGAAGAGTTGGCTCTGTTTGCGATCAACGATGCGGTGGTGGAAACAATCCCGCCGTCGATCGAAGACATGGAACCAGGGCTCGAGGTGAAGGTGCGAATCACGATCGACCCGGCGGCAAACAGCTGGGTGCCAGGGTTCTTTGATTGGGCCATCCCCGACATGGTCGCGGAATCATCGATGCGACGCGAAAGCACGAATTGAGTCTGCGAAGCTTGCGAACTCTATTTGCTAACCCTGCTTGCCAGTCGAATTGCGAATCGTGACGCTGTTGGCGTGTGCCGTTAGACCTTCCTTTTCCGCCAGTCGAATGACGTCCGGTGCGATTTCTTTCAATGCCGATTCGTTGAATTCTGTCACGCTGCCGCTGCGCAGAAAACTATTGCTCGATAATCCGGCCGCCCATGTGCAAGTCCCGCCTGTGGGTAACACATGACTTGGTCCGGCCGCATAGTCGCCTAGTGCCACCGGCGTGTGATGGCCCAGGAACGCCGCACCGCTGTTGCGAATCTTGGCGATTAACTCATGCGGATCGGCTGTCTCGATATTCAGGTGCTCCGGTGCAAACGCGTCCGTCAATTCACAGGCGTGCTGCTGGTCACGCACCAAGATCAACGCGCCAAACGCTTCCAAACTGTCAACGGTCAATTCACTTCGATCGAGTTGGGCGACCTGCGAGACCAGTTCATCGTAAACCGCATCGATCAGCGACTCGGACCAAGTGATCAAGATCGCCGAACCGGGCGAATGTTCCGCTTGGGCTAACAGGTCCGCGGCGACAAAATCTGCGCGGGCGGTCTCATCGGCGATGACAATGACTTCACTCGGTCCCGCAAACGAGTCGATATCAACGGTTCCGTAAACGTGTTTTTTTGCCAACGCGACGAATAGGTTTCCCGGGCCTACGATCTTGTCGACAGGCGGGACCACGTCGCATCCGTACGCAAGTGCCGCAACGGCTTGTGCACCGCCCATGCGATACACTTCCGTCACGCCCAATTCATGACAAGTCGCCAACATATCCGTGTTGTACGCGCCGAACGGCGTCGGAGGTGCGACGACCGCGATTTCGTTCACGCCGGCGACCTGTGCCGGGACGACGGTCATCAGCACGGTTGACGGGTAAGCCGCGGCGCCGCCGGGGACGCAAACGCCGACGCGGTTCAGCGGCAAGTATCGCTGAGTCAGCCGCACGCCCGGCTTCGGCTCGATCGTGACATCGCGATGCAAAATCGCGCGCTGGAATTCTGCCACATTGTCGCGAATGCGGCGGATCGAGGTCAGCAGTTCGGGTTCGACGGCGGCATGGGCGGCCGCCAAATCTTCCGCCGGTACGCGCAACTGTTCCGCCGACAAATTTGCTTTGTCCAGGGCGTTGTTGTATCGCAGCAGTGCCGGCGTGCCTTCGGCGCAGACGTCGCTGCAAATCGTGTGGACCACTTCGATGGGTGTCAGTGGCTTGCCAAAGACTTCTTCGGTCAGGGCGCGGCCACGCGGGCTGACCACGTCGCCTTGGGGGCTGAGTTTGGCACGCAACTGGTCTAAGATCTCAGCCGAACCGGTGCGAGCATCGACGCGTCGAATGTTCAAGGGCTTTGTTTCAGACGTCATCTTGGTCGGGTGTAATGGAGTCTCGATTGGCGAAATCATTCCGTTACGACACATCATTTTGGCAATGTCCGCAGCACATCATAGGCAGCTACAATCGGGTTGTTTAGCCGTCCAGTTTCCAAGGCCGCACGAAAATGATTGATCTCCGCAGCGATACCGTCACCCGGCCGACGGACGCGATGCGTCGCGCGATGGCCGATGCAGAAGTCGGCGACGCCTGCTTCGATACCGACCCAACCGTCGAACGGCTGGAACGAATAACGGCAGAAATCCTGGGCAAAGAAGCGGCGGTCTTTGTTCCCAGCGGCACAATGGCAAACCAAATCGCTCTGCGGGTCCATTGCCGTCACGGTGAAGCGTTCATTTGCGAGCAAGATTGCCACATTTACCAGTACGAGCAAGGCGGATTCGCTGCGCTTTCGGGACTGATCGCACAGACGGTACCGGGGCAGGGCGGTGCGATGCAGGTCGAGCAGATGGCCGGCATCATTCACCCAAATAGCGACCACAGTGTGCGAACCCGATTGCTGTGCATCGAAAATACACACAATCGTTGGGGTGGCCGCGTGCAACCCAGCGACGACGTCCGCCGACTATGCAATTGGGCTCGGTCGGTCGGGCTGAGCCGGCACCTGGACGGTGCGAGGTTGTGGAATGCGGCCGTTGCAACGGGTGTCAGCGAAGCAGAACTCGCGGAGCCGTTTGAGAGTGTCAACGTCTGCTTTAGCAAGGGGCTCGGCGCTCCGGTCGGTTCGATGCTGGTCGGTTCAGCAGACTTCATTCACGAAGCTCGCCGCGGGCGAAAATTGTTTGGCGGTGGCATGCGCCAAGCCGGAATCGTCGCCGCCGGTGCACTTCACGCACTTGAGCATCATCGGCCGCGATTGGTGACCGATCACGAACACGCTCAACAGCTGGGCCAAACCATTGGTCAGCATTCGCATCTGAGCATTCGCGGCGACCGAATCGATACGAACATGGTGGTCTTTGAAATGGAACCTGGCAGCGGGAGCGCGGAGCAATTTGTGTCGCAACTGCGAGACCGCGGTGTGGATTGCTTTGACATCGACACGCACGCGGTTCGTCTTGTCACTCACCTGGACATCTCGGACCAGCAGATCAAGCAAGCGTGCGAAGCGATCAATCGTGTCGCAGAATCCGTCGCGACAATTGGATGATCAAAGAAAAGCTTCGGCATGCCCCCATTGCTGCTGCCGCGATCGTCATGTTTTTGATGGCGATCGCACTGCGAGTTCCGTCGTGCTCGGAAAGCTTGTGGGTCGATGAGCTGCATTCGGCGTGGACCGTGTGGGGCGAATGGAAAGACGTGTTTCCTCGCGCGCAGATCGGCAATCAAACACCTTTCTATTTCGCCGGACTTTGGTGGTGGAAAAACGCGATCGGCGAGAGCGAACTTGCACTGCGGATGACCAGTGTTCTGGCGACCGCTTTGGCCGCTTCGATCATGACAGTCGGGATTGCGCGTTGGTCAAACAGTCTGATCGCCGGCGTCGCCGCGGGGATGGTTTTAGCCGCGGAAAGTAACGCCATCTTTTTCGGCACCGAATTAAGGCCCTATGCGTTTGTGATTTTGGCATCCACGGTGGTGGTGCTTTGTTTTATTCAACTGATGTCGCATCGATCGGCCGATGATTCAGGCCGCTCGTGGATCGGGTTGGTGTTCTTGACGATGTTCGCTGCGCTTTGTCAGCCGACTTCGCTCGGGGTCTTGGGATGGTTTTTTGTCTTGCTTGCGGTCTATCAGGTCGCCATCGGACGCATCCGGCCAAGAATCAGCATCACTAACGTTTTGCTGGCCACCGCAATTCTGGCGGTCGGTTGGACGTTGTGGCAGAACACTTTGGCGGCTTCGTGGCGCTTGCGGTCCAACTGGGCTTCGTTCGCAACAGCACCCGCGGGGATCGAGGCTACGAATCTTTGGAACTGGGGATGGCTGTGGCTGGCACCAATGCTGTTGGTCTTTGCCCCCGTGGGACGTTGGTTAACGGGCGACTATTCGCGCCGACAAAAAATCGCGATCGCGTTGGTCGGCGCCGCGTGTCTGCTTTCGGCGATCGCGTATTGGTTGGCGTCACGCCTGGACTGGGTCCACCTTTGGCACCGACGATATGCGGTGGCCCTGTTGCCGATGTTTGCGGCGTTGGTGGGGGCTGCGGTGGGGCGATTTGAAACTTCGAACTTCAGATTCCCAGTCGCTCGATTTGTGGTGGCAGCGACGTTGATCGTCGGGCTGACCTATTCGCAGGGAGTCATGCAGACGGCGGCCAGTGATCCGTCCCGGCTCGCCGTTCGTGGCGAAGATTGGCGTGGCGCGATCCGCTGGATCAATCAACACACGACATCAAGTGATCGGTTGTTTCTGGACAGCGGGTTGATCGAACAGAGGCGTTGGGTTCCTCATATGTATCCTCCGAATTGGCAGCCCGCGAGTTTTCACGAACAGTATTTTTCGCTGCCCGTCTCCGGTCCATACCAGACACGATTGTGTCATCCGATCGGTAGGACGTCGAATTCGCTGAAGTCGCATATCTACAATGACGCTCGATTTCGGTCTCAATGGTTGATCAACGTTCAAGCCTTGCCAGCGCAGCAGCGACGATTTGTTTTTCTGTCTCGCCGGCCTGCCGATCAACAGGATTTGGCATCGATCAAAGCGATGGACCGAAAATACATCGATCCCGACGCGGTCGAAGTACACGGATTCGGCGGAGTCTCGGTGATGGTGATTCCGCTGGCGGTTGACGAACGATGACATGACCGTGCTGCGTCACCGTGATGAGCCTGCACTTTACCCAGGCTGTACCCGCAGTGTCGGTTGTCTTCCGCCGTGGACAGCGGTCTATGATGAATGTGTCGCCTGTTTCATTCGTTCATGTTTGCTTCGCCATGCGCCCTTTTGTTGTAATTCTGATTGTCGCCCAGTTTGCGTTGCCCGCACAATCGGAGCCGTCGGACAAGGGTGATCCGGATCGCGGTTACCGACTGCTTACCGAAGTGTCCTTTCTGCCGCCGGATTTTTCCCAGCGCGTCTTTGATGAGGTCTGGCGCAGTTGGCCGAAACCGCTGCGTGAGGAGGCAGAGAAGGCGTCTCCGGCGCAGCGTCGGCGGATGGCATTCGATCGCTATGGGCTGACGACTCGACCCGGCGATCAATCGGGCAAGCCACTGCAGTACGTTATCGGTGAAGACGGCACATGGACGATGAACTGTTTCTCGTGTCATGGTGGCAGCGTTTACGGCACGCCTTATCCCGGAGCCCCGAACAATCGGTTCGCATTGCAAACGATGACGGAGGAATTGCGGCGAACCAAATTCCGGATCGGTGAGCCGCTGACCCGAATGGATCTCGGGTCGGTCGTGATACCACTGGGGACGACGCACGGGACAACCAATGCGGTTGTCTTTGGTCAAGGGTTGATGCAGGCTCGTGACGAGCAATTGAATCTGGTCGATCACGTTCCCACAACGTTTGTGCATCACGACATGGATGCGCCGCCTTGGTGGCATTTTCATCAACGGCCCTACTTGTACATCGACGGGTTCGCTCAGAAAGGTCACCGTGCCTTGATGCAATTCATGCTGGTGCCAGAGAACGGACCCGATTTCTTTCGTCAGCGAGAAGAGGACTTCCGTGATGTCTATGCGTATTTGGATTCGTTGCGGCCGCCGCAGTACGATGGGCCGATCGACGCGGACTTAGCAGAGCAGGGCAGGGTGGTGTTCACCGACCACTGTGCGCGGTGCCATGGGACTTATGGGACGCATCCGACCTATCCGAACCGTCGTGTGCCACTGGATGAGATTGGCACCGATCCGGTGCGATTGCAATCGCTGCAAGTCGCCGGCCGTGAAAAGTATGCTCGCAGCTGGTTCGCGCATGCCGGCGAACCGGACCAACACGCAACGATTGTCGATCCCGACGGCTACGTCGCGCCACCGCTGAGCGGAGTGTGGGCAAGCCCGCCGTACTTCCACAACGGCAGCGTTCCAACGTTGTGGCATGTGTTGCACCCGGACCAGCGACCAGCGGTATGGCGACGAGTCGGCGAGGCAATCGACCGTGAACGTGTCGGATTTCGCATCCAGGTGGCTGCGAAAGTGGATCTGGCTGAACCTGATGTCGCCGTTCGCCGCAGTTACTTTGATACCAAACGTTTTGGTAAGAGTAACGCGGGGCACGACTATCCATCGGAATTGAGCGAAGTCGAGAAAACGGCGGTGCTTGAGTACCTGAAAACGCTGTAGTGGTCGTGGAACGGCTTTAACGGTCCATGTCGTGAACCCATACTTTCTCTGACACCTACTCGACTTGGCGACCCACGCGTATAAAAGACCGGTCAAATCAAGTTAACACAGGGGAGATTTTCGCGTTTTCGCGTCAAGATCCGTCGGAGTACAAAGCATGAGCAAAACACAACTTCTGGCTGCACGAGCTGGCGAAATCACCCCCGAGATGGAGTTTTGTGCTCAGCGCGAGAACCTGCCAGTCGAGACAATTCGCGACGAGGTTGCCGCCGGACGCATGGTGATTCCCGCCAACAAGGTCCACGCCGCGGGTGCACTGGAACCGATGTGCATTGGTATCGCCGCAAAATGCAAAATCAACGCCAATATCGGCAACAGTGCGGTCACCAGTAACGTCGACGAAGAGCTTGAGAAATTGCACACGGCGGTTCATCACGGCAGCGATACCGTGATGGATTTGTCGACCGGCAAAGACATCGACAACATCCGCAAAAAGATCATCGAGAAAAGCCCCGTCCCGATCGGTACCGTGCCGATCTATCAGATGCTGGAAGAGCTGGGCGGCAATATCGAAGACATGAACGCGCAGCACTTCTTGGACATGGTCGAACACCAAGCCAAGCAGGGCGTCGACTACATGACAATCCATTGTGGCGTCAAGCTTGAGCACTTGCACCTGAGTATCAACCGTGTCACCGGAATCGTCAGTCGCGGTGGTTCGCTGATCGCAAAATGGATGATGGCTCACAATAAACAAAATCCGTTGTATGACGCGTTTGATGATCTTTGCGACATCATGCGAGAGTACGACGTCACTTGGTCGCTGGGCGACGGGTTGCGACCAGGCAGCATTGCCGATGCATCGGACGACGCCCAGTTCGCCGAACTGGAAGTGCTCGGCGAGCTGACCAAGCGTGGCAAGGCGAACGGAACGCAGGTCATGGTTGAGGGGCCGGGACACATCCCGATGCACCAAATCCAGATGAATATCGAAAAGCAGATCGAACTTTGCGAAGGCGCGCCGTTTTACGTCTTAGGTCCTCTCGTGACTGATATCGCGCCCGGTTACGACCACATCACCAGTGCGATCGGTGCGGCGATGGCCGGTTGGCACGGCGCTGCGATGCTGTGTTACGTGACGCCCAAAGAACACCTGGGACTTCCCAATGAAGAGGACGTCAAGCAAGGTGTGATCGCGTACAAGATTTCAGCACATGCCGCGGACGTAGCTCGCGGACGCAAAGGCGCCCAAGATCGCGACGACGCGCTGTCCAAAGCTAGATTCGAGTTCGATTGGAACGAGCAGTTCCGGTTATCGCTCGATCCCGAAACGGCTCAGCGCTATCACGACGAAACGCTGCCGCAAGACACTTTCAAGAGTGCCCACTTTTGCAGTATGTGCGGGCCCAAGTACTGTTCGATGAAAATCACCGAAGACATCCGCCAAATGGCAAAAGACAAAAAGCTTGTCGGATTGCCAACGGCCGAGTGAATGGCACCACCACTGGAATCCGTTCACCGGCATCAGTTGACCGGAATCTGACCACCTGAATCTGACCGCGAGTGTCGCACCCTTAGTGGGGCAGTCGCTTGGTTGCCGGAGACCTTCGGTGTGTTCTAGACCGCTCGTGGTCGGCATTCACGCCGGTTCGGGCTTTGGTCCGATCAAGAGCCCTGTCCCACGCAGTCGCCACAGGAAGAATGCGGCGCCGGCCGCCATCAAGATTGCGCTGACGTAGAAAATGTTTTGTGGTTCATTGCCGAACGCGGGGCGGATCAAGATGTACAGCAGTGCGGCGATTGTCATGAAAGCGAACGATACTGCGTTGGCCGTTCCGAGGAACCGACCGCGCTCGTCGTCGGGTGACAGCTTCTGCAGCAAAGCCTGCAGCGGGATAATATAAAAGCCCGCGAAGAATCCAGCGCCAAAGATAAAGAACGCCACATTGCTGAGCGCGATCCTGACCATGGGGCCAAAATTCGGCACCCAGGGCGGTACGGCGGCCAGTAACGTAAAGAACAGGATTAGCCCGGCCGCGCCGATCGGAATCAGTCGAGGTTCGATACGGTGCCCGGAAATTAATCCGGCGACTGCGCATCCGATTCCAACCGCGATCCCCAACACGCCCATCAAGACGCTCGCTTCGGCGTTTGTGATGCCCAGCACGATCGTGTATTCAGGAACGATAAACAGCGCGATCCCGGCTAGCAGATAAAAGTAACCCCACGCCAGCATCACCATCAGCAATTGAGACTTTGACATCTCGCGCACCGCGCCGATGTAAGTCGTCAGCGGGTTGTAGTCGAATTTCAGGTTGCGGTCGCCCGCTGGCAGCGGCGACAAAAACATCGCGGCACTGAGTCCCGCAATGGCGACAACGATCAGGACCGTTCCGGGCAACCAGACCAAGCCCGGCTGGCCGTCGCCGAGTTGTGGGAAGTAGGCATCACTGATAAATCCCGACGCGATCGTGCCAAAGATGACGGCCAAGTTGGTCATCATGTTAATCGTTCCATTTGCGCGACTCAGATCCGAATCGTCGACCAGTTCGGGAATCATGCCGTACTTGGCCGGCCCGAAAAACGAACTTTGGCAAGTCAGCGCCAACAAAGCCGACATTGTGATCATCAGATTGCCGGTGACGAAACCGATACAGGCGACGACGGCGATCGGGATTTCGATGATTTTGACCCAAATCGTGACCGTCCGTTTCGAATAACGATCGGCGACTTGGCCCGCAAAACCTGATAACAGAATGAACGGAATCGTGAAGCAGATGCCGATGATGCCTTGGCCGCCTTCGCCCAGGCTGCCGGCCCATACGCCGCTGATCACCATGAACGTCAAAACCCCTTTGAGGATGTTGTCATTCATGGCTCCAAAGAACTGTGACGCCACCAAGCTCAGAAAGCCGCGTTTGAGTAAATTGCTTTTCACGGAATCCGTTTCATATTGGCGTGTCGGCTAATCAGGTCGAGGCACAGCCCGTCGAATGAACCAGAGCCCAGTGGCAGAGAGCCCGTCGGCCGAGAGATCTTACGTGGGGTGAGCCAAAATCTTAGCAGAGTGTATGTTGCTTTGATGCATCTTCTGCTTCCATTGCTGGCCAGCCTGCTATTCGTGTGCGGGTTGATCCTGGTCAAACGAACGAATGCTGCGGGCGCCGGGCCGGTGACGACGTTGTTTCTGACAAACATCTTCTCGGCAATCGCATTTTCGTTTTTGTGGGTGATGGGTGGTCCGGGTCAGCCGTGGCAAATGCTTTGGCAGCCGCTGGTGATTGCGCTATTGTTCATGTGCGGGTTGGTCTTTACTTATGCCGCAATCCAGCTTGGTGATGTATCCATAGCAACCCCCGTGTTTGGTGTCAAAGTTGTCTTAGTCGCGTTATTACTGACGCTGGTCGGTCGGCAACAGTTGCCAGTCGGCGTTTGGTATGCGGCGGGACTCGCAACCGTTGGGATCGCGCTGATCCAGTGGACGGGCCGAGGGCATCCTCATCGCGTGGTATTCACGGTGTTATTGGCGCTCTCAGCCGCATCTTGCTTTGCCACATTCGACGTGCTGGTTCAGCGCTGGGCACCGCAATGGGGTGCCGGTCGCTTTTTACCGATTGTCTATTGGATCGTAGGTGTGCTGTCGTTGCCGATGATCCGGTGGGTCGATTGGGCGAAACTGTCGGATCCGAAATTGCGATGGTATTTCATTTTCGGTTCGCTGTTGGTCGCGCTGCAGGCGTTGTGCATTGTCGTTGCGGTGGGCGTTTTTGGCGATGCGGCCCGCGTGAACGTTGTGTATGCACTGCGTGGATTATGGGGCGTCGGATTGGCATGGGCGGTCGCCAGAATTTGGGGCGGAGCCGAGCGAGAGTTGGGCAGCCGGGTGATGTTAACGCGGGCCGCGGGGGCGGCGGTGTTAACGGCAGCGGTGGTGCTGGCGATTCTGTCTGGAAAGTAACCGCAATGCGCGCTGGCCAGCAAATCGACGTCAACCCTCAAGAAGTCTTTCTTCAAGACCGATACTTTTGGATCGCTTCGGGTAGCGGGTATTCGGTCACATCACGGTCGCCTTCGGTCGCCGCGATTTCCAACAGTCGCTCATATCCACGGGTGACCAGCCGAGTCCTCTCTGCGTTGTAAGCGGCGTCTAGCTGGCTTTGGCCAAAGTCGCCGTCGACCACAACGGTGGCAAATGAGTCGTGCTGGATAAACTGAGCGAGCACGGGGTTGCACCGGATATGGCGTTCTGGTGATGTGTGCAGGACCTCCGGGTCAAGTTCGCCGATGACATAGCGAAGATACAAGTCGCTGTCGACGATGCTGGATACATCATCGCCGCAAACTTCGCACAGATAGCCTTCGTCGCACTTTGCCATCGTCATCACTGGATGTAGTCGTTGATCGTGCCACGATCATCACGTTAAGGTTCGCGGCGCTAGCGACGGCCCAATTGCATTTTGCGGACGGAGCCGCGACCGCGTTTAAGCAATGCCCAAAACGTCAAACATGTTGTACATCGCGGGCGGTTTGTCTTGGATCCATTTTGCCGCAGCGAGTGCACCGGATGCATAGCAATCACGGTTGCTGGCGGCGACGTTCAATTCGATGCGTTCGCCCATCATGCCAAAGACAATGGTGTGTTCGCCCGGATTGTCCCCGACGCGAATCGCGTGGTAGCCGATTTCGTTGCGACTCCGTTGTCCGGTCGCACCTTCACGTCCGTGCACATGGCGTGTTTCTCCGTCCAGTTTTTCCGCAATCAGCTCGCCAAATTTGAGTGCCGTTCCACTGGGCGCGTCGGCTTTGAACCGGTGATGTCGTTCCAAGATCTCAATATCAATTCCACCGGCCACATCTTTCAGTGTTTCGGTGATCTGTTGAGTCAGTTTCATCGTCAGGTTCACGGCCATCGACATGCTGGGTGCCCAAACGATCGGGATGGATTTGGCCGCTTCACCGAGTGCCGCTTTTTGAGCCTCGCTCAGTCCCGTGGTGGCAATCACCGCAGGTATTTTGGCGGCGACACAGTTTGCTACGCAAGCATCGACCGCTTCGGGCAGCGAGAAATCGATCACGACATTGGCAAAGTTCGGCCACTGGGGCGAAATCGGAACGTTGATCGCGGCGAATCCGGCAACGGTACCCGCGTCTTGGCCTTGGTGTGCGTTGTCGACATGGTCGATCGCCGAGACGATTTCGAAATCGGGATCTTCGGCGGCCAACGCGATGACGCGGCGTCCCATACGTCCTGCGGCGCCGTGGACGGCAAGTTGAATCGTAGTGCTCATAGACGCAATGTAGCGGGACAGTGTCGATCGCGACAACCAACCCGGCGGTGGTTCCTGTTCCGCTAACGGCATCACGGCGGACCGGCGCCCCACTGGTGCTTGCTGCACCAATCGCGACTTCCTACTGCACCAAACTTGCTACTGCACCAATCGCATGTTGAATGGGTAGCGATAGTCGGTGCCATCTCGCACGGCCAAAGCGGCGATGATGCCAAAGACAAGCTGCAAGACCATCGGTACAAACATGATCGGGAAAGCGACAAAACAGCTGATTGCCGTGATGACCAAACAAACGATCGCGATCAGGAAAAGTGTGATCTGAAAATTCAAGGCTTCTTTGGCCTGCTCGGCGACATACGCGGAAGTGTCTTTTTTCAACAGATAAATAATCAGCGGTCCGACAAACCCAATCAGTCCACCGGCCACGATGCCGACACAACCCGAGAGGTGAGCGATCAAGGCCAAGTTGCGATCGTCTTGGCTGGGCGGGTCCGACGGCGAAACGTAAGTTTCCGAGGGTGAATCGAAGGGATTCGATGACATGGCGTAACCTCTACGTTAGAACCGGGACAGGAAGCTATTGAATTGGGCTCGGAATCGTATTGGCCCGGGCGCGACCAACACGCGAAAGGAGCAGCTTTGCGGCTTTTTCGCATCTAAGGACAAGGAAAGCGAGACGAATTGCCGCCAGAATCCGCCTGGGCAAGTTCCGCGAAGGATTCTAACGTGTGGCTCATGGGCTTGATCCGTCTTCGCCGGATCGTCCGGGACGGTGCGGAACCAGTGAATCGCAGCAGCGGTGAAAGGCTTTGGTAAATGGACGGGCAAACGCACACGGTCGACGAACATGTCTCCGTGGCACAAGGATCGACGGATAAACCATCAGCGAACGCGTGTTGTGGCGTTCCGATCAGTCGCTGGGGCGCGTACGTTGCGTTGGCGGTCATCGGCGGCGGACTTGACCTGTGGACAAAGGAAGCCATTTTCCGTTGGCGTGGACTGCCGGGACAAAAAGATGTTTGGTGGGTCATCGATGGCTATTTCGGAATCGAAACGGCGGTCAATATCGGTGCTGTGTTCGGCGTCGGGGCGGGCAAGGGCGGTTTGTTTGCGGCGCTTTCGATCGTTGCAGCCATCGGAATATGGGTGTGGCTGTTCTGGTTTGGCGCCGCCCGTTCTTGGTGGCTGACCGTGGCGATGGGGATGATCACCGGAGGAATCATCGGTAACCTGTACGACCGACTGGGCATGTGGTGGCAAGACGGTTATCCGCCAGAGTGGAAAAGCGGCGTGCGCGACTGGATTTTGTGGCAAGCCAGCGACCAATGGAAATGGCCGAATTTTAATATTGCCGATTCGCTGTTGGTCGTCGGCGCAGGCATGTTGCTGTGGCAGTCGTTTTTTATGCCAGTCGACGAACCAGCGGAAGAAGTGTGAAACGCTGGGCCTGAGCCGCAGCCATCGACGAGCAACGACGACAAGCAGAGTCCAAATTGATGAACCAATTCGCTAATCAGCCTCCTGCAGCATGGAGCGAACCGCACGGTGATCAGCACAGCGAACCGCCCATTGATCAGCACGGCGGCCGACTTAGCGCGATGATCCGTGTCGCCTACGAAGCCGGCCAGCACACGCTGAAGTACTTTCGCAATCACGATCTCGTGGTCGACGCCAAGAGTGACGATTCGCCAGTGACCATTGCGGATCGCCAAGCCGAGCAGCTTGTCCGCAAACGGATCAGTGAGCTGTTTCCCGATGACACGGTTCAAGGCGAAGAGTTCGACGAGCAGACCGGCACGAGTGCATATCGGTGGATTGTCGACCCAATTGATGGAACCAAGTCGTTCGTCTGTGGCGTGCCGCTGTATTCGACGCTGCTCGCGTTGGAATGTGATGGCGATCCGCTCGGTGGCGTGATTTATATCCCTGCTGGCGCCGAAATGATCGTCGCTGCGACGGGGCAGGGCAGTTGGTATCGATCGGCCGATGATGGCCCGTGGCAGCGAGCACATGTCTCGGCCAAATCAGACATTGCCGAGGCCGTGTTTGTCACCAGCCAGGTCGATTCTTTTGATGGCCGCGGTGCCGAATCGGCTTACAAGCGGATCGAAAAGGATGCTTGGTTGGCCCGGTCTTGGGGCGACGGCTACGGTTACCTGATGGTTGCGACCGGGCGAGCCGACATCATGATCGATCCCGAATGCAACGCTTGGGACGTCGCCGCCATCTTGCCGATCATCACCGAAGCCGGCGGCAAATTCACCGACTGGACCGGGGCAGCGACCACGCGTGGCGGCGACGGCGTTGGTACCAATGGCCGGCTGCACGACGCCGTGCTTCAGCGGCTAGCGAGCGATGCTTGATTCGGGGCGGACTGCAAGCTGAAGCCTGGAACTTGATCGAAACCGTGTTTTGGCGTTCAAATCGCTCGCGTCATGCATTTACAAAACGCCACGTTTTCGCGTAAACTGCCGGGCTGCGCTCGATAAAGAGTTCGCCTGGGCCCCCGCCATGCTGGTGGCCGGTCCCCATTTGTCCACTCATTTTCGCTGTTTTCGTGTTTGAATCGCTTTCAGATGGCCTGCAAGGTGCGTTCAAAAGCTTGTCCGGTAAGGGCAAGCTGACCGAGAGCAATATGCGCGAAGGCCTGGACCTGGTGCAGAAATCGCTGCTGGAAGCTGACGTCAGCTACCCGGTGATTCAGGACTTCATGAAGCAAGTCTCTGAGCGTGCCCTGGGCAAACGCGTTCTGCTCAGCCTGCGTCCGCACGAGGAATTGGTCAACATCGTCCACAGCGAGTTGATCTCGATCCTGGGGCCGGTCGATTCTTCGCTGCATCTAAAGCAGGATGGTCCGACCATCATCATGCTGTGTGGTCTGCAGGGCAGCGGCAAAACGACGACTTGCGGCAAGCTGTCTCAGCTGCTGAAAGAAGAAAACATCAAGCCGATGTTGGTCGCGGCCGACTTGCAGCGGCCCGCCGCAATCGAACAGCTGCACGTCATCGGCAAACAGCTTGATGTTCCGGTGTACAGCGAGCCGGACAACAAGAATCCGGTCAAGGTTTGCCAAAACGGTGTTGCCAAGGCAAAAGCCGAAGGCGCGCGAGTGGTCATCCTGGACACCGCCGGTCGACTGGCCATCGACGAAGAGTTGATGGCCGAACTGCAAAAGATCGACAAGAAAGTCGGTCCCGATCAAGTCTATCTGGTTGTCGACGGCATGACCGGACAAGACGCCGTCAACAGTGCAGGGGCGTTCAACGAGGCGCTGGAACTGAACGGTGTCATCATGACCAAATTGGATGGTGACGCCCGCGGCGGGGCGTTGCTGTCGGTCAAGCATGTGACCGGTGTTCCGATCAAATACATCGGTACCGGCGAACATTTTGATGCACTGGAACCGTTTCGCCCCGAAGGAATGGCCGGACGCATCCTGCAGATGGGCGACATGGTCGCCGCGGCCCGCGAAGCCCACAAAATCGTCGACGAAAAAGAACGTGAAGAGATGGAAGCCAAAATGGCTGCCGGTGACTTCACGCTCGACGATTTTAAAAACATGATGGAAAAAGTCAGCAAGCCGGGCCTGATGGGGAAAATGATGGGCCTGATGCCCGGCATGGGCCAGTTCAAAGAAATGCTGGACAGCGAAGAAGCCGCTGGCGGAATCCGGCAAACCATCGGTGCGATCAACAGCATGACGATGGAAGAACGTCGGAATCCGAAAATCATCGACGCCCATCGCCGCACTCGGATTGCCAGCGGGGCCGGCGTGCAGTCACCCGTGATCACGCAATTGATCAAGCAGTTTGAAGTGATGAAGCCGCTGATGCAGAGCATGGCCGGACAGGGTGCCGGCGACCGAATGAAGATGATGCGGCAATTGCAAGCCAGCGGTGCCATGAATGACCCGAGCATGTCGGGGCTGAAAGTCAAGAAAGGCACGGGAAAGCGATTGAGCCCGGCCGAGCGAGCCAAACAAAAGAAACAGCGTGAAAAGATGCTGCGTCAAGCACGACGCAAAAAGTAAACGAGGGTTTTTGAGTTTTTGATCGGAAACTTAATAATCCAGATTTCTCTCACATGTGTGAGAGAGAGCAAATATTTTGATGACCACACAGATGCCGGAACGTACCGGCACCGACCCGGCAGCGAAGGATGTTTCTTCGCTCCCAGGAAGTCTGACTAGAAGTAAAACCCTTTGAAAAGAGTTTTGGAGCAGAGTTTAAATGGCAGTTCGTTTAAGAATGAAAAAAATGGGACGGACCCACCGTCCGTACTTTCGCGTTTGTGCGATGGATCAACGCAGTCCTCGGAACGGCCGCGTGATCGAAGAACTCGGAACGTACGATCCGATGTGCCCCGAAACCGATGCAAGGGTTTCACTGAAGTCAGATCGCGTGGATTACTGGTTAGGTGTCGGCGCTCAGCCGAGCCAAAGCGTGGCCACATTTATCAAAAAGTACGGCACTCAAGGCACGCACTTGGAAGCGCAAAAAGAGGCGCTCGAGCGGCTTGCCAAACGCAAGCAGTACACGCCGGCCCCACCTGAGCCGGCCAAGCCTGTGCAAAAGAAAGAAGAGCCGAAAGCCGAAGAGGCTGCCGCTGAGGCACCTGCCGAAGAAGCTGCTGCGGAAGAACCCGCCGCCGAGGAAGCCGCCAGCGAGTGAGGTTGGCCGATCGACCGAGATTAACGCTCGGAAAAGTTCGCCGGAAATAAGTCATGCGGTTCGATATCGTCACTCTGTTTCCTGCGATCTTTGATGGTTACCTGACGCAAGGTCTGCTCGACAAAGCGATCAAGCGTGATCTGGTCCAGATTCACAGGCACGACCTGCGAAACTGGGCACCTGATACGCCGCATCGTCCGGTCGATGACAAACCTTTCGGCGGTGGCCCGGGAATGTTGATTCAGGTCCAGCCGACAGTGAACTGTGTCCGAGCGGTTGAGCAAATGGCAGACGCGCCGTCCCGGCGAATTCTGCTGACGCCACAAGGCAAGCGATTCGACCAACGGATGGCCGAGGATTTGGCGCACAATGATCGCGTTTTGATGTTGTGCGGCCGATACGAAGGGTTTGACCAACGGGTCATCGATATTTTGGAACCAGAAGAAGTCAGTATTGGCGATTTTGTCTTAAACGGAGGCGAAGTTGCAGCAATGGTGATCGTCGACGCGGTCGTCCGGCTCTTGCCCGGCGTGCTGGGCGACGAGAACAGCAGCTTGGAGGATTCATTCAGTCGCGGAAATCGATTGCTTGAGTTTCCACAGTACACACGCCCGAGAGAGTTCGAGGGTCACACCGTTCCAGACGTTCTGCTCGGTGGGGACCACGGGGCGATCGCACGATGGCGAGAAGATCAAATCCAACAACGAACAAAACAACGTCGCAGCGACCTGCTGTGATTGAAAACAACTAAATCTGAAAACTGTAAGAGTGAGACAGAAAAATGAGTCAACAAATCATGGAATTGGTCGAAAAGACCAACCTTAAAGACGACGCGCCCGAGTTTGAAATCGGTGATACCGTCGACGTGCACTTGAAGATCCTCGAAGGCGCGAAAGAGCGTATTCAGGTTTTTACCGGTGTTGTCATCGGCCGCAGCGGCTCGGGACCGACCGAAATGTTTGCCGTTCGTCGAATCGTTGGTGGCGAAGGTGTGGAACGTAAGTTCCTGGTCCATAGCCCACGCATCGACAAGGTCGTTGTCAAACGCAGCGGTGTGGTTCGCCGAGCGAAACTCTACTTCCTGCGAGATCGTGTCGGTAAGGCCGTTCGCCTGAAAGAGCGTCGTCGCTCATAGGCACTTAGAAACGCTTAGACGCGTTGCAAACTGAAACTTGAGAAGTCTGAGATCTGAAGTTCAAGATCTCAGGCTTCATTCGATGAGGCAGCGTTTCGCTCTGCCGACGCGGGGTGTTTCCGTGAAAACTTTCATCGATCGTTTCCGCCAGTCGTACCTCGGCTGGCGGTACGGTGCGATCGATCCACGGTTGTCCGTTGGCAAACGCGGCGAGCAAGCGGCGGCGAGATGGTTGCGGCGCAAAGGTCTGGTTGTCGTCGCTGAAAGCGAATCAGATCGCGCCGGTGAAATAGATTTGATCGCGGTCGACCGTAAGCGTAAGACGATCATCTTTGTCGAAGTCAAAACGCATTCGACCACCAAGCCCGGACATCCCGCCGAGCGCGTCGATCAAGCGAAGCAGGGCAGGGTAACCAGAGCGGCGCTACGGTACCTGAAGCGAAAGCGTTTATTGGGTATGCCCTGTCGATTCGATGTGATCGCTGTCTGGTGGCCCGGCGAAACGCCCGAACCCGAAAAGATCGAACACTATGAAGCCGCGTTCGAAGCCGCTGGCGACTTTCAGCTGTTCTAGCGAATCGTGCGAGGTGTGAGCTCGGCACTGGCCAAACGTGTCCGTCACTCAGCCGGAAGGGGATCACTCACAATCGGACGGGGATCACTCAGGCGTTCGATTTCTGTGGCGATACGCTCGAGCCACCGGTCCTGCATGCGATCGTTGTGCTCCATGTCAGGGACTTCAATCCACACCTTGTTCTTTGTCGATAACTGGTCAAAGAGTGATCTGCCGCGTTCGATCGGAATCAGTGTGTCGTTCACTCCGTGGACTTGAATCACAGCGCCCTGATAGTCCGCCAGCCGCCGGGCCGATTCGAATCGGTTGCGCATCAACAGTTTGACGGGGACGAACGGGTATTTTGCGGCGGCGACTCGCCAGATCGCGTCAAAGGTACGGTCCAGGATCAGCGCTTGCGCGCCGCGTGAATGGGCGACCGCAGCGGCGGCGGCGCCTCCGAGTGAACGGCCGTAGACGATGATTTGATCCGGTGACAGATCGAATTGCGATTCCAAATAGTCGTGAGCGATCAGTGCGTCGTCGATGATCCCTGTTTCATCGGGCGTCCGATCGTCCTCGTATCCTCGATACTCGGCCGTCAATACAGTCGCATCGAATGTGTCAGCAAGTCGACGGGTCCAATGATCAAGCTGCGCCGCGCGTATTCCGTTGCCATGCAGGAATAAGACATAGCGGCGAGGTTGTGGCCTGCGGATCAACCGGGCCGGCAGCCGGATGTCTGAATCAGGGTGGACATCGACGGTTTCGATGTCGTCGCCGGCACCGTGCAAGTTCAGCGGATGGTCGAAGTATGCGCCGGGATAGACGAGCCGCGTTTCCATCGCGACCAAATAGATCAGGATCGCAACATAGGCAACGACTGCCAGTCGCAGAATCCGCCAGACGGCACGTCGACGTCGGTATTGGGGTGAATCGGTCATCCACGATCTTTAAGCGAGAGGCCTGTTACAGTCATCGCCGGACGACAGCCATCTTGAGACCGCCGCATCACGACAGCGCCGGATCCGTCATCCCATTCTCTTGGAACCCTTTGCTGCGCAGCAAGCAAGCGTCGCATTTCCCGCAAGGCTTTTCATCTTGGTCGGGATCATAACAGGATAGCGTCATCGAATAGTCGACTCCCAGCGCCAAGCCTTTTGCAATGATTTCTGCTTTGGTCAAGTTAATCAGCGGCGCGTGGATCACGAGCGGCGATGTTTCGCTAACGCCGGCACGCGTCGCCAGATTTGCCATTCGCTCGTAGGCCTGGATGTATTCGCTGCGACAGTCCGGATAGCCGCTGTAGTCCAGCGCGTTGACGCCGATGAAGATATCTTTTGCGTGAATCGTTTCGGCGAATGCCAGAGCCAGCGACAAGAACACTGTGTTTCTTGCCGGAACGTACGTGACCGGGATTGCATCGCCGATCGATTCAACCGAATCGCCTTTGGGCACGTCGATCGACTGATCGGTCAGTGCCGAACCACCGAACTGGGCCAAGTTGATATCGACCACTCGATGCGAGGCTGCGGACAGCGAATCCGCGAGTCGGCGGGCACGTTCCAGTTCGTATTCGTGACGCTGTCCATAGCGAAAGCTAATGGCGTGTGGCACGAATCCTTCGTCCCGCGCGATGGCCAAACATGTCGCGCTATCGAGGCCGCCGGAAAGCAACACCACGGCGTTCGGGTTCGAGTTGTTTTTCGGCGCGTTCACGATTGTTTCCACAGTTTTCGACCGATGGACGGTTGGTAATTGGTCCAGTTGGAATCGCCCGAAACATCGGACTCGATGAGGCTGGTAAAGGAAGTGATCTTGGCGTCCAGGTTGTCGATGTGATGCAGGGTAATCGCTTCTAGCGTCATCGGAACTTTGGGGCTGCCGTATTCCAGATTCCCGTGATGACTGACGATCAAGTGTTCCAGGTGCAGTCGCAGTTCCGCGGGGAACGCTTCGCCGCTTGATTCTTCCAACTGACGGATTTTTTCTCCGATCATTTGTACGCCAATGACAAGATGTCCGAGCAATTGTCCGCGATCGGTATAAGTCGCTTCGCCGCCGCCGGTCAATTCTTCGACTTTACCCAAGTCGTGCAGGAATGCGCCGAACATCAGGACATCGCCGTCGAGTTGCGGGTAGCGTGGGGCCAGCCATTGGCAGATTTCCATCAGGTCGATCGTATGCCTGAGCAGCCCACCCGGATACGCATGATGATTCGATACCGCCGCGGCGGCGACGGCCAACTGTTTCATCAGCGCGTCGTCGGCCAAATAGACTTCGCCAAGCCGGCGCAGGTAAGCGTTGCGAATCCCGGCAATCAATTCGCGCAGTCGCGTCATCAGCCGGTTGGATTCGGCCTGATCGAACCGGTCAAAGTCAGCCGCATCGACTTCCGACGGATCCATCCGCTGCACTTCGGTCACGATGACTTGCAGGTTGCCATTGTGGATTTGCGTTCGGCCACGGCAAAAAACATAGTCGCCCCGATCGAACGATTCAAAGATGCGTTCGTCGGCGTTCCACTGCATCCCTGCGATCGTGCCGGTTCGGTCGGCCAGTCGCATTAGGATGTATTTACCGCCTTGCCGGTTGACGCGTAATTGTTTGTCAGCGGCACGAAACGCTTGATCGATTTGCTGACCGTCGGACAGTTCGGCGATGGAGATTCGGTTCAAGGGACAGTTCAACTTTCATCGGCGTATGGGAAAAGTCGGGGCAACCAGAAATCAGCCCAGCCAGGAGGTCGTGCCAGCCAGGAAGTCGTGCCCGTCAGGAAGCCGGGCCAATCAGGAAGCCGCCCAATCAGAAAGGATGCCCGCTGCGGCAACGGTTTGGCAAGCCCTGGCGGTGCCGTATTGTTTCGGGGCCGACTTCGTTTAGTTATACTGGCCCCATGACCGACGACCCTTCACAGCAAAACGGTAAACTTAACAGTTCTGTCAACTTAGTCCGGTCGTCACATTCCTGGACCGAAGCAGACAGTGCGGCCGGTTTTGTTCTACGCTACCTGACGCCGATGAGGCGCCAGCTGACTGAGATCATGGGCTCGACCAAAGAAGCCGATGAGAGTCTGAAGCTGTTGTTGTCGCACTTGGTCACTGCTGGATTCGGCGAACACCGGCGTGGTCGCTTGCGAGATTTCTTGGTTCGCGGCGTTCGTTCCTGTGCGAAAGCACGTGTGGCCGAGATACCCGAAGCCGAGCGTCCGAATTTGAACTTGGACGAGATCAAGCTCGATTCCAAGACATGGCTGCAGTGTTGGCGAGACTGTCTGCTTGAAAGAGCTTGGCGGGCCCTTGAGCGGCATCAGCACACCCACCCCGAAACGTTCGCCTACACCGTGCTGAAGTCCGCCACCGATAACCCCAAAGCCCTGCCCGATGAGTTGTTTCGAATCGTGAAGAAACAGCTGGCCAAGAACGGTCGGGCCATCGACACGTCCCATGACCTCGACGTCATGACGGTCGGCACAAAGCTAGCCGAAGCAAGGGCGCTCTTTGCACAGTTGATCGCCGACGAAGTCGTCGAGACGCTGGAATCGCCTGACCCGGATGCGGTCAAGAAAGAAATCAACTCGCTCGGTCTGGGGCGAGCATTCGACGGGCTTGGTGTCTAAGGCCATCGGTCTCTCACGCGTACCCACATCCCGAATTGTTTCCGAAGGACATGTGAAATGAGTCACGTCTTCTCACGCGCCGCCCTGATTGTTTGCGGTGCCGTGTTGTTACTTGCCAGCGGACTGAGGGCGCAGGACTCGGTGGCACCGTTGAGCGATGACGGACGCGTCGTTCAATTCGCACGCGACATCGCGCCAATCCTCCGTGAACGCTGCTTGGAATGTCACGGTCCCGAAGACGCCAAGAACGATTTTCGTGTGGACGACCAAGAATCGCTGATGGATTACATCGAAGCCGGTGACTGGGAATCCAGCACGATGTATGTCGATTACCTGACAATCGATGATCCGGATATGTTGATGCCGCCCGCTTCGCACGGTGGCCCGTTGTCCGCAGCCGAACTGGCCTTGATCCGCGTGTGGATCAACGAAGGTGCCATTTGGCCCGAAGGCGATACCGTCACCGAGGTTCCAATCCCGACGGTCGCAGAGATTTTGGTACCCGCAAAGACATTGCCCCAGCGCGTCTGGGCATTTCAGGGATTCTTCCATCCGGCGACGGTTCACTTTCCCGTGGCGCTCTTTACCGTCGGTGCACTGTTTGTGGTGCTGGGGTGGAAATGGCCGGCTGTGGGGACGCAGGTACCGTTGGCGTGTCTGATTCTGGGTGCGGTCTCGGCCATTGCGGCATCCGCAATGGGATGGGCGTTTGCGACCGAACGAGGCTATCCGGGGTGGTCAAAAGTCGATTTCGACAATGAGTTTTTCTGGCACCGTTGGGGCGGTGTCATCGTGTCGGTGGTCGCTGCGGTCTTTGCATTGATTGCGATTCGTGCCGTCCGCAGCAACAGTGACAAGTTGAATCGAGTCTGGAAAATCGGTTTGTTGGTCGTCGCCGGCATGGTCGGTGCTGTTGGCCACCAGGGTGGGGAGTTGAGCTTTGGGGCCGATTTCTATCCCCGCGCGTTTCGGATCCTGATGGGTACCGAAGAGGAGCACGAAGCGGCGGTTCAGGCCGCTGCGGAACAGGCCTCGCTCGAACAGGCAGCCGATGCGGACGAAGCCAAGGTCGCGGAATAGGCCTGTTTGCCGGCGTGGGGCCAGTGGCGACGAAGCCGCTGCGTCTTGGTGGATCTCAGGCCGAATCGCAAGAAAGTCAGTCATGCGGCACGGGCTCGCTCACTGGTCAGGACAAAAATGTTCCTGCCGAAGCACGTTATCATGCAGAAAACTTTCGTTCCGTGATCTGTTCAGCGAGCAAACGTGCGTTTGCGTTGACAAGAGAGATTGTGCGAGGCAGGGCATTCCGGACAATGGGCGGTGCACCGGGGATGTTTGCCGCATTTCAATAAAGATTGAATCAACGTGTCGAAAAAGAAAACGCCAGGATCTAAACGCAAATCGACGGCCCAGCGCCCAGAGAAAACTGGGCCCGCTGCGAAAGCTGATGGTGCAGGTAAGACCAAGCACTCACAAAAAGCGAGCCGCCCGCTGACGGCCGACGTTCCCAGCGACGGTGGTCCACGCGACGCGAAGCAGGCGTTGTCAAAAAAATCGGCCAAGCTCACTCGCCAGCACGAGCCGCCGCCTCTGGATCGGTTCATCAACCGCGAACTCAGTTGGCTGGACTTTAATCAACGCGTCCTCGAGCAGGCGATTGATGAATCGATGCCGCTGCTTGAGCGCGTCAAGTTTCTTGCGATCACCGCATCGAACCTCGACGAGTTCATCATGGTGCGCGTTGGCGGATTAAAGATCCAGTTCAAACGCAATTCGATGGTGCGTGATCCTGCCGGGCTGACTCCGGCCGAACAGCTCGAAGCCGTTTCGGTTCGGTGCCAGCGGTTCATGCAGCAACAGTATCAATTGCTGCGAGAAGTGCTGCAGCCCCAGTTGACCGCCGCCAACATCCGTCGGATCGATCTTGATCGCTGTGGTGAAGCCAGCGCCGCCGCCGCGGAAGCAAGATTTCGGCACGAAGTCTTGCCGGTGTTGACGCCACATGCGTTGTCGCCCGACCGTCCGTTTCCGACGCTGCAAGGTTCGGGTGTGCACTTGTGTGTTCGCATCGCCGTCAATCCAGATCACGAATTGGGCGACCAGTCGGATGTCGATGATCACCAGCTTTGGCATTTTGCGATCATTCCGCTGGGCAAGAAATTGCCGGGCATGATTACTTTGCCCAGTGATGAACAAGGTCACTCGTACGTCATGTTGGAAGATCTGGTCATGCATCGCATTGACCAGTTCTTTCCCGGTCGTGACGTGATCGAGTGCATTCCGTTTCGAATCACACGCAACGCCGACATTGAACTTCGCGAAGACGGTGCCGGTGACCTGTTGGGCGGAATGGAAGAGGTCTTAGAGAGCCGCCGGCTGTCCAGCGTCGTGCGGTTGGAATATGGCGCGACGGCCAGCGATTTGATGATGACTTTTCTGTCGGAACGCCTAAACATCGTGCACCAAGATTTGTTTCCGATCGACGGACCACTCGATCTGACACGTCTGTTTGCGTTGCACGGACTTGAGGGCTTTGACTCGCTCCGAGATGACGCTTGGCCGCCTCAGTTGACGCCAGAGATCGATCCCAGCGAGTCCATGTTCACGACGATTGCCGCCGGCGATGTGTTGATGGTTCATCCGTTCGAACGTTTTGATCCTGTGGTCCGGTTCATCGAGCAAGCCGCCGTGGATCCCGACGTGATCGCGATCAAACAAGTGCTGTACCGAACCAGTAAGAAAAGCCCCATCGTGGCGGCGCTAATGCGGGCTGCCGAACACGGCAAATACGTGTCGGTCATTGTGGAACTGAAGGCCCGGTTCGATGAAGCGAGAAACATCGAATGGGCGCGTGAAATGGAACACGCCGGTGTCCAGGTGATCTATGGCATTCGTGGCCTGAAAACGCACGCCAAGATTTGCGTGATTCTGCGCCGGGAACCCCAAGGTCTCATGCGATATGTGCATTTCGGCACCGGAAACTACAACGAATCGACCGCCAAGCTGTACAGCGACGTCTCGTTGTTGACGTGCGATGAAGTCTTGGGATCCGATGCGACAAGCTTTTTCAATGCGATCACCGGTGCAAGCCAACCGCGACAGCTGCGCGAGCTGGCGGCCGCACCGATTTCGCTCCGATCGACGCTGTTGGAGCTAATCGAAGCGGAAACGCAGCGCTGTTTGGCGGGCCAAAAGGCGGAAATCGTTGCCAAGTTGAATTCGTTGGTCGATACAGAAATGATCGATGCGCTGTATCAAGCCAGCCGCGCGGGTGTCAAGATTCGCTTGAATATTCGCGGCGCCTGTAGCCTGCGTCCGGGCGTTCCCGGGCTCAGCGAGACTATCGAAGTCGTTTCGATCGTGGACCGTTTCTTGGAGCACGCCAGAATCATCTATTTTCGTCATGGCGGCGACAATCAGCTATTTATCAGCAGCGCCGACTGGATGCCTCGCAACCTGGATCGACGCGTCGAGCTGATGGTCCCGGTTGCCAGTCCAGGGTGCCGCGAAAAACTGTTGAACGTCCTAAGGACCTATTTCAAAGACAACCAAAACGCATGGCAAATGCAGCCGAGTGGTAAGTATCAACGTATCGAACCGGCTGAAGGAGCAGAACCGTTTCGCGCCCAACGCAAACTCTATGAGCACGCCGTCGAGATGTCGCGTGATTCGCAAGCACACCTGCGAACGACATTCGAAACACACGAGCCACAAGATCCATCGTGACGATGCTCAAACCAGCAGGGCAGGGTGAATCGGGACCGTTCGACGCCCGCCGCCGCTTTGCGAAGCCGTGCTGATTCTTGCTGAGCCGCGGCTGTTTGCTTAGTCATAGCTGTTTGCTAAGTCATAGCTGTTTGCTAAGCCATGGCTGTTTGCCGGGCCGCGTTGTTAGCCGGGCCGACACGTTAGAGACACGTTTCTGGAGAACCGCTGGGTTTCTAAACGTTCACTTCGACGCTCAATCCTTCGTCGCCGCGGTAGCGTGCCCGAATCGGATCGACCTGTTCGGCAACGAATTGGTCGACTTGCTCGGGCGCGCGACCGACAAAATCCAGTGGGTTCATTGCGGCATCCAAATCGACGCTCGCAAAGGACGGATCACTGCGTAACCGGTCGATCAAATCGTTGTCTTCGCCTTCCGCTTTGACACGTCGCGCGGCTTCTTGGCTAAGGACGCGGATCTGTTCGTGCAGTTCTTGTCGATCACCACCAGCCGCCACCGCTTTCATCAAGATGTTTTCGGTTGCCATGAACGGTAGTTCGGCGGCCAAGTTCCGCTGGATGGTTTTCGGATAGACGACCAGCCCGTCGGCGACGTTTTGCATCAAGACCAATGACGCGTCGATGGCCAAGAACGCTTGCGGAATGACCAACCGGCGATTCGCACTGTCGTCCAATGTTCGTTCCATCCACTGGGTCGCCAGCGTCATGGCCGGACTGCTTTGCAGACTCATCACAAACCGAGAGAGCGAGCAGATGCGTTCACTTCGCATCGGGTTGCGTTTGTACGCCATCGCGCTGCTGCCGATTTGATGCTTTTCAAACGGTTCCTCAAGTTCCTTGCGGCCGGCCAATAGTCTCAGATCGGTCGCCGTTTTGTGCAGACTTTGCGCGATCCCTGAAAGCGAATCCAGAATCTGGGCATCGATCTTTCGCGGGTACGTTTGACCGGTCACGGCATACGTATGATCAAACCCCAGTTTTTCGGAAACTAGTGTTTCCAGCTGGCGAACCTTGTCGTGGTCGCCACCGAATAGTTCCAGGAAACTTGCCTGTGTGCCCGTTGTCCCTTTGGCGCTGCGGCAACAGAGTTGATCCAGGCGGTGTTCGATCTCGTGCAAGTCCAGCACCAGGTCATAGGTCCACAAGCACGTTCGTTTCCCAACGGTACTGGGCTGGGCGGGCTGGAAGTGCGTAAAAGCGAGGCAGGGCAGGGCACGATGTTCGGCGGCGAACCGTCCCAACACGTCGATCGTCGCTGCCAACCGCCGAGCCACCAAACGCAATCCTTCGCGGATGAGGATCAGGTCAGCGTTGTCGGTGACGAAACAGCTGGTCGCCCCCAAGTGGATAATTGCCTTGGCGTCGGGACACTGATCGCCGTATGCATGGACATGGGCCATCACATCGTGCCGCAGTTTTTTCTCGTAGTCGACGGCAACATCGAGATTTAAGCGATTTTCAAAGTCTTTCAGCTGGTCGATTTGCGACTCGGTGATGGGCAGTCCCAGCTCTTTCTCGCTTTCGGCCAGAGCCACCCAGAGGCGTCGCCACGTCTGAAATCGGCGTTCGGGGCCCCACAGCAGGGCCATCTCACGGGAGGAATAGCGTTGAATTAGCGGGTTTTGGTACACACTAGCGTCGGTGTCGGGCATGATTTCTGGACAGGCGGTTGCGATGGGGGCTGATGACGCGCCGTTTCGGGGTCAAAACGAGTTCGATAACATACTGAGTTCCAGTAACATACCGGGTGCCCTCAACGCCGCAATTCGTGGTATCACAAGGGTTGGCCCTGTGTCGCCGGACACGACCACAATTGCAACCGGATTTTGAATGTCTTGCTTGATCGGAAATCAGACGCGAATGGATCGCACCACGGGCGTCGCTCATACTTTTTGTACTGCCGTTTTGATCCTGATGGGCATTGTCCTGTTCGGGGTTGGCTCGGAGCAATCACTTGCTGCGCAAGACGAGGTTGACGCCGGCCAGGCCGCCGACAATGCCGGTCAGGCTGCTGCAAATGCCGGCCAAGCTGCTGCAAACGCCGGCCAAGCTGCTGCAAACGCCGGCCAAGCTGCTGCAAACGCTGGATATGTCGATGCGATATCGTTGTTGCCCGACACAACGGCGGGTGTGATGCGGATTCCGAATCTTCCGGAGTTTTGTGACGCATGGAAGAAAACACACATCGGCATGCTGATCGATGAACCCTCGATGCAACCGTTCATCGAAGCCCAGAGGACTCGCGCGGAAAATTACCTGGATTCAATCGACAGTTCGATCGGATTGCGTCCGCAAGACTTGTATGACATCGCGTCCGGCGAAGTCGTCGCCGCGTGGCTGTCGTTCGAAAAGGACAAGCGTCGACCTTATTCGGCCTGTGTCATTGCCGACATTCGCGGTTTGAAGGCCAAGGCGGATAAGGCGCTTGACCAAGTCGATAAGGATTTGAAAGCGGGCGGTGCGACTCGCGCCGACGTGACGCACTTGGGACATACCGTTCGCGTGTATACGACCAAGCCGAAACCGGGCCAGTTGAAGATCGACGAGATCGCGATCACCTATGACGAGACTCGTGTGATCGCCGCGGATCGTCAACGCGTCGTCACGGACCTGTTGGATGCAATCGCCGGCAACATGTCGTCGGAACCTTTAAGCGATTTGCCGGATTACAAAGTGGTCCGAAAACGATCCGACGACGCCATCGCGGATGCGGCAAAGCAGCAAGAGGCCGTCGTGTCGCTCGAGTGGTTCGCCCGGCCTTTCTCGATGGGCCGCATCCTGCGTCAAGTCTTTGAAGTCGATCGCGGCAACCAAGTTGACATCCTGAAATTGCTGCAAGGGCAGGGCTTTGATGCGATCAAGGCCGTGGGAGGAACCGCCGCCGTCGCGGGCAAGGAAATCGATTTTCTGCACCGCGGGTTCGTGCTGGCTCCGCCAACCGCCCGGGGCGAGCAGCGTTACGAGCTGGCCGCTCGGATGTTGCAGTTGGCCGATGTCCCGATGCAAGCGGTTCCCGGCTGGGTGCATGCGGATGTGGGAAGTTTCAATCGCATCCACTGGAAACTCGAAGAAGCGTTTTGGGCATCCGAGACATTGATCAACGAGGCCTTTGGCGACGACATCTTCCGTCCAATGATCGAAGGCATCCGGGACGACGAGGAAGGCCCGCAAATCGATATCGCCAAGGACGTGCTGCCTAACTTGGACGATCAAGTCATCTTGCTGACCGACAATACGTTGCCGGCCGCAATCGATTCGGAGCGAATGCTCGTCGCGATTCGAGTGAAAGACGGAGCCGCCATCAAGAAAGCGATCCGCCAGGCGATGGAAGTCGAGCCCGATGCCAGCGAAATGGATGTTCTGCCCGGTGTTGAAATCTGGCGTGTCCAGCGTGGTGAGGGCGAAGACGACTTTGAAAAGGACCTGTTCGGCGGAGATGATTTCAGTTTTGACGAAGAGATCGACGAGGCGCCACCGCTACTGGATCACTGGGCAATCGCCTTGGTCGAAAAAGGCTCATGTTCCGATGCACCGTACCTGGTGTTTTCCAGTCATCCGGATTTGTTGGTGCAAACCGCCAAGCGTATCCAGCAATGTTCCGAGGATGGTTTCTCAGAGCTGGAAGAAGTAAAACGCGTCGCCGCGGCCATGAAAGATTTGGGAGCCGACAAGGTCGCGTACGACCGTTTGGTCCGTCTGAAACACACGCTGCGTGTCAAATATGAATTGCTCCGTCAGGGTCAACTCAAGGACAGCGACTCGGTGTTGTTCAAATTGCTCAGGCGCATCGACGAAGAAGAGGACGGTGGCCAGCCGGACCCGCTGAACGCCAGCAAGCTGCCGCCGCTAAAGGAAATCGAACAGCACTTGCCCGAAGGCGGAAGCTATATCGAAACGACCGAAGACGGATGGATGATGTCCGGGTTCTTCTTGAAGTAAACGCTCGTCAAGAGACGAGTTGTTAGACGAGCCGTTTCATGCGGCGGGCTGGCGCGTGAGGGCTTGCCGCCAGTATCGATGCCCAGTGCATCGACGGCCGGAGAATCGAATATCGGCGGCCGGTCTATCGACGGCCAGTGGCTCTCGGGGCGACGCGGATTTCTGCAGCGACGCTGGCTCTGGCGTTTACGAGGTGTGGCTGGTGGCGAGCGCTTTTTCCATCGCTTCGCGTACCGCCGGCAGGACTCGCTGCTTGACTTCGTCCAGCGGACCTTCGATAAATCCTCCGGCGGCTGCCTTATGTCCGCCCCCGCCAAACATTCTGGCGATCTCGTTGCAATCCATGTCACAGCGGCTTCGGAAGCTTAGCTTGTAGCCTCCCTTCATTTGACCAACGAAGATCACAGCACCCTTGGTCCCCTCGACCGTCATGGTCAGGTTAATGGCATCTTCGGTATCGCTGGGCAACGCGCCGGTTGCTTCGAAGTCTTCTTTCTTGACGTAGGTGTGAACCAGTGCGCCGTCCAGTTCAGCTTCGGTGCGCGAGAGAATCAATCCTCGCAGTTTCAGCCGCCCCAGCGTGTCGCGTTCATACAGATCGCCATAGACCTCGCAGGGGACCACGCCCGCATCGATCAGTCGCGCGATGACCCGATAGGTGTCCGCGGTCACGCTGCCGAACCGGAACCATCCGGTGTCGGTGGCGATCGCGGCAAATGCAGCGACGGCCATTTTTCGCGTCAGCGAGACACCAAGAGCGTCGGCGGCTTGAACCACAAGATGGCCCGTCGCTTCGGCCTGATAGTCCTTGTACATCGTCGCGCCCAGATCGTCCTCGCCGACGTGATGGTCCAAGACGACTTTGTCACAACTGGCCGCGCGGATGACATCGCCCATGTCTCCGAGCTGAGCCCAGGCGCTGGTGTCCAACACCATGATGCAATCGGCCGAAATGTCTTCCGCCTCGACGTTGTCGCCTAAGACTTCGATGTTGCCGGCCGGGTCCAAAAACTGCAGCGCCGGTGGTGTCCGGTGCGCGTTGATGATTCGCACTTTTTTGCCGACCGCCTGCAGAACCTCGGCCATGGCAAGCTCGCTGCCCAGTGCGTCACAGTCCGGGCGGATGTGGCTGACCAGGATGAACGAGTCATAGTGGTTGATCTGATTTACAAACGCTTTCCAGTTGACGCCCATTTCCTATTTTTCTTTCGTCGAGAGTCTGTCTCGGACGGTTCGCACGTCCGCGGCGAGCTGATCGGTCAATGCTTTGACCGAGTCGAATCGGGCGACATCACGCACCCGCGTGACGAGGTCAACCGACACCGTCTGACCGTAAAGATCGCCAGTGTAATCCAATACGTGAACTTCGACGCGCGATGTTAGCGCGCCGCGGATAACTTTGCTGGCCTCGGAACCGTGGCCGATCGAATCTTCTTTGTCTTTCGCCGCGGCGAGGTCATCGAACGTTGGCCGTGGCCCGACGTGTACGGCGGCGTCGAAGGACTTGCCGTTGATGGACGCGTAGCCCCCGTAAACTCCTCCTGCGGGAATCACGACATCAATATCGGCCAAGTTAGCCGTCGGAAACCCAATCTCGCGACCGCGCCGGTCGCCCGCGATCACGGTTCCCCGTAACCGATGGTGATGGCCCAACAGCTCGTTTGCCGATTCGATATCGCCGCGTTCGAGCAATTCACGAATCCGTGTACTGCTGATCATTGAATCGTCGATCACCGACGGTTCGACAATATCCAGCGAAATCCCCGCTTGCTGGCACAGCGATTTCAGCGAATCGATGTTCCCACCTCGGTTGCGTCCGAAAAAGAAATTGGGGCCTTCGACCACGCCGCGGCAGTCCAGTCGATCGACGACCAGCGATTGAAAAAACGACTCGGCTGATAATTGCAGGAATTCGACCGTCGTCTCGCATACCACCAGGAAATCAATTCCCATCGCCGACATTCGTTCGGCTCGCTGCGACAGCGATGTCAGTTTGGGCGGGACACGATCGGGACGCAGGATGGTCGCCGGATGCGGATCCAGCACGACCGCGATGGCTGGGCCGCCGGTCCGCTTGGCCTCGCGACAGACTTTTTTCAGCAAGTTGGCATGGCCGCGATGGACACCATCAAAATTGCCAATGCTGATCACACCTCCGCGTATTTGCTCGGATGCTGCCGACGTGCGGTCGGTCAACGGAGCGAGAGTAACAATTTCAGTCACGGGCAATTTTGTCACGGGCACAGACAGTCGCCGGCCCACCGTTCGCAAGCGATCTCAACGGCAGCGGATAAGGCAAAACGTCATGGAATTTAAAACGGCAGATTATGGACCAGATTCGCCGGCGGTAACAGGTTGGCAGGCATCGCCGCCCCAACGGCCTCCTCTCGATCGCCACCGGCACGGCGACGATTGGCAGCTATGCGAGGGCATCTTGCATCGCCATCGGCAACTCGCCGAGGATTTCTTTCGCGGTCATCCCAATCGCACCATAGCGTTCCGCGGCCAGATCGCCGGCCCGCCCATGAACCCAAACGCCAAGCCGTGCCGCGTCCCAGGCTGACAGTCCTTGGCCCAGCAACGACGTGATCACGCCGGTCAAAACGTCGCCGCTGCCGCCGCTGGCCATGCCGGGATTCCCCGTCGAGTTCGTCCAGCGGCTCTTCGCATCCTGCTGTGCGGCCCTCACGACGACTGTCGGTCCACCTTTGACCACAATCACGACACCCGTTTCGTCGCACAACTTGGCGGCAGCGTTGATTTGCTGCTCTCGTTCGTTCGGTGAGACACCGGTCAATCTCGCAAGTTCGCCCGGGTGGGGCGTCAATACCAGGTTTGCGTGTGGGCACGCTGACGCTTGATTGCCAAGGGCAAGCGAGTTCGGCCAGTCAAGCAATGGCAAACAGTTGATGGCGTCGGCATCGAGTACGCGCGGCGTTTGAGTCGTGACCAACAATCGTTCAACGATGCGCAGGCTGCCGTTGCCGACGGTCATGCCCGGGCCACATCCAATGGCATCAGCGCTGCGAAGTCGTGGTGCAAGCTGGGCGGTTGCGTCCAGCGAAAATCGTCCTTGATCATCGTCGGGCAACGGAATCGTCATCAATGCGGGGTGGAACGCAGCGACCGTTTCCAAGCATCGATCGGGAACCGCCGCGCTGACCAACCCGCTGCCGGTGTGCAGTGCCGCGATCGATGACAGAGAAATCGAACCACTCATGCCTCGTGAACCGCCCACCAGGGTCACGCGTCCGAACGATCCCTTGTGCGAATCGGACTCTCGGGCGGCCAGTTTCAACGGGGGCTGGTTCATGATTTTGGCCGCTTCGCCCGGCAAGCTTGCAGCTGCGAGACTACCAGTCCGGCCATATAGCCGCCTTTGAATCCCGCATCGATGTTGACGACGGCGACACTCGCGGAACAACTGCTCAGCATGCCCAGCAGCGGCGTCAGTCCGCCCAGGCTTGTTCCGTAGCCCACACTTGTCGGTACGGCAAAGATTGGCGTCGGCAAATAACCGGCAACCGCCGCCGGCAGCGCCCCTTCCATTCCCGCAATCACGACCAGGGCCGACGCCAGTTGCAAACGCGGCACGGCGGCCGCCAATCGTTGCGGCCCGGCAACGCCGATGTCCGTAAACGATTGAAAGGGGACACCCATCCAGGCTAGCGTTTCGGTCGCCTCGGCTGCGACCGCCTCGTCGGTGCTGCCCGCCGTCACGACCGCAGCATGCCACTGCTCACGCGCCGCCGATTCGGTTAGCGGTTGAGCGGGCGCGACATTGCTCACGCCGATCCGCAGCGTGCGGGCCAGGCCATTGTACTGAGTCCGCGGAAATGCCTCTTGAACCTGCTTTGCCGTTGCCGCGTCGATACGGGTGATCAACACGTCCTGGCGTGCGTGCAGCTGGGTGCGAGCGATCCGGGTGACCAAGTCAGCCGATTTGCCTTCGCCGTAAATCACTTCGCCAAACCCACAACGGGATGATCGGCCCAGGTCGACGGTTGCCCCGGCGATGGTCTTTTGAGCAACGTCGGAATCAGAATCCTTGCCGCGCGGACTGCCGCGGGGCACATCGGGTTGGGGCAGATGGTGGCGTGGGGGCATGGGCGTTTAACGGGGAAAAGATTATTCTTCGGCTTAGATGGCGAACCAGAAATCTTAGCGGTTTCGGTGACGCTGCGGCCTCTCATTCTCTGCGGACAACATCATAATGAAAAGTTGCGTTTTGGCTTACTCCGGCGGTCTGGATACCTCCGTGATCCTCGGTTGGCTTCAGGATCAAGGGTACGACGTCCATGCGGTTTACGTCGATCTAGGCCAGCCATGCGAAGATCGCGAAGCGACAATGAAAAAGGCTCGCGATTGTGGTGCCGTCTCCGCAAGAGTGGTCGATGTTCGAGAGGAATTGTGTCGCGATTTCGCATTTCCTGTCCTCGCATGGCAAGCGAAATACGAACAAATCTACCTGCTGGGCACCTCCATCGCCCGCCCGCTGATCAGCAAGGTTTGTCTGGAAGTCGCCCGCGAAGTCGGCGCGACGGCCTACGCGCACGGTGCGACCGGCAAAGGAAACGATCAATGTCGGTTCCAACTTGCCGCCGAAGCACTCGATCCGAAAATCGAAATGATCGCGCCATGGCGGATCAAAGAGTTCCGAGATGCGTTTCCGGGACGTACCGAACTGATCGCTTACTGTGCCGCCAAAGAGATTCCCGTCAAAGCGTCGACCGCCAAACCGTACAGCAGCGATGAGAACGTCCTGCACATCAGTTACGAAGCCGGCGAGCTTGAGGACTTGACGGTCAACGGAGTGGAATTGGTCGACTTCGGCATGGGCGTTAGTCCGCAAGAAGCCCCCGATCAATCCGAATCGGTCACCATCGGTTTCCAATCCGGCGTGCCCGCAACCTTGAACGGTTCCGACGTCAGCGCGCTAGAGATGGTCGAAAGCTTGAATACGATCGCCGGTCGCAACGGCATCGGTCGCATCGACATGGTCGAAAACCGCTTTGTCGGCATGAAGAGTCGCGGCGTCTATGAATCACCAGGCATGACCGTGCTGTACAACGCGCTGATGAACGTCGAGCAGTTGACGATGGATCGTGATCTGATGCACTTGCGAGACCGAATGGCGCCCGAAGTCGCCGAAATGGTTTACTACGGATTCTGGTACACGCCGAAAATGGATGCTCTGATGGCGTTCATTCGCGAAGCGCAGAAACCCGTCACTGGCGAAGTCACGTTGCAGTTGTACAAAGGCAACATCGCGGTTGAGTCCAAGGCTAGCCCGAACAGCTTGTACGATGCAGAAATTGCGACAATGGAAGGTGGCGGATCGTACAACCAAGACGACGCCGAAGGATTCTTACGAATCCATGGACTGCCCAGTCGTGTCCAGGGTACCGTCACACCTCGCAAGTTTTAACCTCGCAAGTTTTAACGCAACGCCAACGTCGTTGCGGCACACGCACGGCGGACGAACGTGTCGGCTGAATGAAAACAGCGGCGTCGTGTTCCCGCCACGGTCGGTCAATCCAATGCGTCATCGGGCAGCGGTTCGCTGCCGGTGGGCGTGATCAGTGATCGCACAATGTTTGGTGACAGTGTTTCTTTGGCAAAGTGGACACGGCCATCGACCGTGGCCACGGCGGCGCCCCCGTCTAGCATCCCGCCGGGTTCGATCCCGGCCGTTCCGTTGATTCGTCCCAGCATCGTTCCGAAATCAAGTTCCACCGGTTCGGTCCACATATTCATGCTCGATGCGGGCGCCGCTTCGATTACCAACAGAGTCAACGCCGGATCGTCGGTCACTTGGTCCGGTGAAAGTGGACCACTCGGCGGAAACAGCGTCCCCTGGCCGACCACCAGATGGTATCCCGATTGCTGGCTCAACCCGTTGGCGTTTGCGTTGGGATGAATCAGCGCCGTCGGAGGGCTGTTTTGGTAGACCACGTTCAGGTTATCCGCGTGGTTCCATGGCAAGCTTAGATCGAACTCGTTGTATAACCGGTCTTCGCCAAGGTAAGGCAATATCAGCACGCGCCACGAATGCAAAGGAACGCCGTTTTGGTCAACCGTCGCCGGAGGAGGATAAGTGCCGTGATCGGCGGCATACGCGTTGAGTGCTTCCGCGATCTGCTGCAGATTGTTCAGCGAGGTTGTGCGTTGTCGGCTGTTGGTCAATTGGGCCAATGTCGATCCGCCGTACCGAATCACGGCAAACAACAAACACAGCAGCAAGACCAACAGCACACACGCCGAAACCAGCCATCCAAGCGATCGAATGCCCGTACTTTGTTTCGTCGGCGGATCGACGCTCGATGCAATGGTCGGCAATTGGATCGGTTCGCCGCAAACAGCGCACTGGCCGGCTTGGCCGCTGTACCGGTCATCGACTTGCGTCTTGGCTTGGCAGTGCGGACAGGTAAACAGAAAAGACATGGCGGCAATCAAGTGAATGATGTTGGGGCGGCAACGCAGTCAGGGCCGTCATCGACTATTTTACGTTCGTCCGAGCGAGGCAGGGCAGGGGAGTCGGATCAAATTTCGTCGGGCCACCAATTTTGCCGCACTAGAATTCAACCAAGAACAAGCCACCGAAGTTAATATCACCGGCGAACCGTCTGTTGGTGGGCGTTTCGCCAACCATGGTCCACCAAACGGCTCGCCGGTGCCTGACGGGCGGCCGCAAAGCAGTCCATCGGGCTGGCGTTATTTATCGAAAAGGATTTGCGTTGTGAAAATTGTTCTGCAGCGAGTCAGCGAAGCAAGCGTGCGTGTCGATGACGAAATCGTCGGGCAAATCGGACACGGTCTGTTGATCCTGGTGGGCGTCGGCCACGATGACGGTGAAACCGAAGCGAAATGGCTTGCCGACAAGGCGGCGCAGCTGCGAATCTTTAACGACGAAGACGGCAAGATGAATCGGTCGCTGATCGATGTCGGTGGCGAGGCGTTGGTTGTGAGCCAATTCACTTTATTGGGCGATTGTCGAAAGGGTCGGCGGCCGGCCTTTACCGATGCGGGTGATCCCGTAAAAGCGAACCAGCTATATCTGCGATTCGCCGAATTACTTGCCGAACACAAGGTTCCGGTGCAACGAGGCGTCTTTGCGGCGGACATGAAAGTTTCACTGGTCAACGATGGACCGGTGACCATGATCTTAGAGCGACCGTGAATGGTTCGTGAACGTGTCGGTTCATCAGCGTGAACCGATCTCGGATTCAGCCTCGCACGACGCTCTATTCGCATACGCGCGATGGCGCGCATCGGTACGCGGCAAGCCGTGCAATGATTTCTATCGATAATGATTTTTATCGATGCGGCATCCAGCGATCCCAAGGCAACGGGCCGGGTGATGGTCGAGCGATGTATTGAGTATCGAATCGTGCGCGTTCTCGAATGCGCTCGACCACGCCATGGTCGCCCCAAGCCAGGTACGCCAGCAAAGCAAGCTTGGCATACATCGTGATGTTCGAAACGGCGCTGCTGCCAAAGAATTTCAGAGCCGTTCCGAAAGATTTCTTTAGTCGAAATCCCGCGATGTCAATCGCCCATAGTTCATCCAGAATCAAATGAACCATAAACCCCAGCACCACCGCGGCGCTTTTGTACACGCGCATGCTTTCGCTTGGGCATGGCATTACTAAATACGCAATCAGACCGGCGCATCCCGCCGCGGGAATGCTGTGCCACATGCCGCGGTGGACCGTGAAACGCTTGAACACTTCCACCAAGATGAATCGAATGGCGACATAGATCAGCATCGCCGCCAGTGCCATCGCCTCGTGGGAAAGGTCGTAGTCGCGAAAGCGTTCCAGCATCAACATTGGCACAACCGCTGCGGCGAACATGCTTGTCTCTCGCAGCGGAACGCCCGAGTCGCTGTCCAGGTCCGGCAGCATACCGCAGACGCTGCAAAGTCCGCCGGCGAGCAGACCGCTCTCGATCGACATCCCTTGTTGCGTAACGCCCCAGTAGCCGTAAGCGATTCCGGCTGCGGTGCTGGCGGTGATGTGAGTTTTGAAATCGGCCACGGCGTGGCAAGGGCAGGGGGGTGTGAGATGAAGTTGCCAAGGTGACGCGCGCGGCGCCGAACATTTTCATAGGCAATTTTGGTCCGGCGTCGCCACGGTGAATGATTGCTCTTCGGCCCAGCGCGCCGGGTCGCTAGACTCGGCGGCAGCACCAACGCGGCTTAGGATTGATCCACCGGATGGAAATCCGTGCATCCGCCGGTGGTGCTAGCAATTGTGTTCAGTTGCTAGCAACTTTTTAAAACACTCGCCAAGCTAGGAATTGCGACGGTGGAGATCTATGACATTTTGATGTTAGTCGTGCTGGTCGGTGCGGCTTTGTTCGGTGCGATCAAGGGTTTCGCGTGGCAGTTGGCGTCGATCGCATCGATCGTCGTCAGCTATATCGTGGCCTATCATTTTCGCGAACCGTTCAGTCAGTCGATTCAGGCGGAACCGCCGTGGAATCGCTTTTTGGCCATGCTGATTCTTTACGTCGGCACGTCGCTGGTCATCTGGGTCGCCTTTCGGATGATCAGCGGCACGATTGATCGGCTGAAGCTGAGAGAATTTGATCGCCACGTCGGTGCGATCTTCGGTTTGGCCAAGGGAGCCTTGTTCTGCACGCTGATCACCCTGTTTGCCGTCACGCTGTTGGGCGAGAGTCTGAGGGCTAAGATTGTTGCTAGCAAAAGCGGTCGCTATATCGCACAGGTGCTCGATCAGAGCGAATCGGTCATTCCGCCTGAGATTCATGAAGTCGTCCGTCCGTACTTGGATCGTTTTGACGAGCGGTTCAATGGCAGCGAGCAAGATGCCGGGCAGGACATGTCGCCGGGGGGCGTTTTGCCTTGGATCGCCGATCGGGTGCTCAATGACCCATCGTCGTCCCAGCAGGACCGGTTGCCAGAATCGTTCTGGAACACGGCATCGCGAAACCAGAATCTGAGCCAAAATGCGGCTCCGCCATGGGCGGCCGGATCGGCGCCAGCGAATGATTACACCGGGCCGGCGACGCAAACGTACGGCCAGCCATCCTATGATCAGCCCGCCTATGGGCAGCCATCCTACGGTGGCGATTCAGGCTATGGCCAACCGGGCAACGTGCCACCAAGCTACGGCCAGCCAGCCTACAATCAACCCGGTTACGGACAGCCATCGTCGTACCGTCGCCCGTGATCTTTCGCCTGTGATTTTTCTTGTGGTAAGCCGTTCGCCAAACCAGCAGGCGAGCGAGAGTCGCAGAAGTCGCAGAGCAATGACAGATCACGGGAAATGGCTCAATCCCCGTGATTTTTATACATGCAATACAACATAAGAGGCATTATCGGACGTTGGCAAAGCGGCTAAATCACCGCTCCATCGCCCGTTTTGCTCGGTTGTCGCCTGGGTTGCGTGCGCGGAATCAGCGTCCAAATGAACCGCGACGAAGTCGTCTTCGGTCGCCGCGCGCTGTGTTGCTGCGGCCCGTTCGTGCGGCTGCTCTGCCGTTCGCGGTCGAGGCGAGTTCGACGCAGGGTCGGCGGAAAGAAGACGGTCGAATCGAAGGGACGAAAACGCGCCGCGAAGTCTCTGCATCGTCTGCACCGTTGCGATCCGAAAAATCATCGAAGTCGAGATTGCG
>TARA_R110002049_G_scaffold308754_1_pt1 | contig 83201 bp, 77 predicted proteins | sample TARA_R110002049 | Tara Oceans TARA_R110002049 (sample SAMEA4396941) | marine metagenome | biome: Polar Biome; feature: [SRF] surface water layer (ENVO:00010504); material: water (ENVO:00002006), including particulate matter (ENVO:01000060) such as... | depth 5 m | reverse complement strand
TAATGGCTAGTGCAAGCCTACTTACGAAAATCCTCGCGGATTTTCCAAAGCCGGTTCTTATCAGGAAAGGTCTGTGCCGAGGCACGCCACAGCTCATATACATAAATGTTGTGCATAATATGAGAAAACAGTAATATTCATATTTGGAGTTATAATTTTACAATTGAATTTCTCTTGTAAATCTCAATATTCTGCGACTGAACTGAACAAAAATTTCACGGCAGAACAGATAGCTGATTTGAATAAAATAACGGAATTTTTCAAGTCAGAAATGTGTTTGCATATGGATTCCGACTTCAAAACTTGTTACGAACGAACGCCTCACGAATATTTAGAAACTACTGGAAACGGATTTTGGAAAAATATTGACTTTGAGAAACAAAAAGAGTTATATAATGAAATTTGGATGTTTTGCGAATCAACCTATTATCCAAGTGAAACAAAAGCAAAAGACCTTTGTGCTGTCACAAAAGGTAAACACATAAAATATTTAGTAGATTTAGGAAAAACCAATCAGAGAATTGCTAAATATGCGGAAAGAATTCAAGGTAGTGGCGATTTTAATGGATTTGATATCCAATATTGGGAAGTACTAAAAAGCAAAAAATATTTCGACTTGAATGACCCAAATATCCAATTAATATTAGCTATTCATTATTTATCATTAAATGACCAATCAACAAAAAATGCGGATTTAATAGAACAAGCAATCCCGAAATTAAAATACTATCCACAACATGCGTATATAACATATAAAAATTAAGCCAAAACGTATTTATTTATAAAGGTTTTTAATGAGGTGTATTTATTTTTTCCTATCAATCACATAATTAACCATCAGCTCCAAAGCATCTTTGTATTTTGATTCTGGATACGTTTTAAGCAGCAGCAAGGCTTCTTCTTGAAATTGTTTCATTTTACTAATGGCATAATCCAAACCACCTTTATCTTTTACAAAAGCAATCACTTCCTTAACGCGTTTAGAATCTTTATTGTGATTTTTAATGGAATTGATCAGCCAATTTTTATTTTTTTTAGAAACTTGATTGAGCACATAAATTAAAGGCAAAGTCATTTTTTGCTCTTTAATATCGATGCCTGTTGGTTTTCCTATTTGGTCGTCGCCGTAATCAAATAAATCGTCTTTAATTTGAAATGCCATGCCTATAAGTTCGCCAAACCTACGCATGTTTTCTACATGTCCAGATTCTGGTTTTACAGAAGCCGCACCCAAACTACAACACGCTGCAATTAAGGTTGCTGTTTTCTGGCGGATGATTTCGTAATAAATAGCTTCGGTAATATCTAGTTTTCGAGCTTTTTCAATTTGAAGCAGTTCGCCCTCGCTCATTTCACGTACGGCAATGGAAATGATTTTAAGTAAATCAAAATCGTTATTATCAATACTTAAAAGCAAACCTTTTGATAATAGATAATCGCCAATCAGCACGGCAATTTTATTTTTCCAAAGCGCATTTACAGAGAAAAAACCCCGACGGCGGTTGCTATCGTCCACCACATCGTCATGCACCAATGTTGCTGTGTGTATCAATTCAATAACCGATGCACCTCTATACGTGCGTTCGCTCACTTCGCCATTGGAAACCATTTTGGAAACCAAAAACACAAACATAGGACGCATTTGCTTGCCTTTTCGGTTTACAATATAATGTGTAATCCTATTGAGCAACGCCACTTTACTTGCCATGGAAAGTTGAAACTTTTGTTCAAAAAGCTCCATTTCATAAGCAATGGGTTGTTTTATTTGTTCTACTATTTTCATGGAAGAACCAAAGATACTATTTCAGATGAATTAAATTAAAAAGTTTATTGTTTTATGAGTGGATTCCCGCCAAGGCAGGAATGAAAACATAAATTCTAAGATTTATTGGCCAATTGCCCACAAGCGGCATCAATATCTTTTCCTCGGCTTCGGCGTACATTTACCACGATTCTGTTTTTTTCCAATGAAGTAATATAGTTTTCCAAAGCTTCGTTGGTGGCTTGTTGAAACTCGCCGTCATCAATGGGATTGTATTCTATAATATTGACTTTACAAGGCACGTATTTGCAGAATTTCACAAAGGCATCAATGTCTTTTTGGGTATCGTTAATGCCTTTCCATACCACATATTCATAACTGATTTTCCGGTTTGTTTTGGCGTACCAATATTCTAAAGATGCTTTTAAATCTTTAAGCGGAAAGGTTTCATTAAAAGGCATAATGGTAGTACGCACCTCATCAATAGCAGAATGTAAAGAGACCGCTAAATTAAACTTAACCTCATCATCCGCCATTTTTTTAATCATTTTAGGAACGCCCGATGTTGAAACCGTAATACGTTTTGGCGACATCCCTAAACCTTCTGGAGAGGTTATTTTATCGATGGCCTTAATAACATTATTATAGTTCATCAGTGGCTCGCCCATACCCATGAAAACGATATTGCTCAAAGGTCGGTTGAAATATAGTTGGCTTTCGTTATCAATGGCAACCACTTGATCATAAATTTCATCGGGGTTTAAATTCCGCATCCGTTTTAAACGTGCCGTGGCACAAAATCTGCAATCTAAACTACAGCCCACTTGACTGGATACACAGGCCGTAGTGCGTGTTTTGGTTGGTATTAAAACAGATTCCACAACCAGCCCATCATGCAAGCGTACCGCATTTTTTACAGTACCGTCGCTACTGCGCTGCATGGTATCTACTTTTATGTGATTGATCACAAAATGATCTTCCAGCATTTGGCGTGTTTCTTTTGAAACATTGGTCATATCTTCAAACGTGTGCGCCGATTTTTGCCAAAGCCATTCATAAACCTGATTGCCCCGAAAGGCTTTATCTCCTTGATTTACAAAAAAATCCCGAAGTTGCTCTTTGGTTAATGCCCGAATGTCTTTTTTGTTTGTTGCCATAAGTGGTGCAAAAATAGTGAAACGATTGACGATTGACGAATTACGATTGACGATTTATGAGTTTAGATGTTTAGATGTTTAGATGTTTAGATGTTTAGATGTTTAGATGTTTAGAAAAATAATCAAACCCCTTTCATAATTCTTTTAATTACGGATTATTCTACTTTAGCCCCTGATTATAAATTGGAATCTTGATTTGCATTAGGGATTGCAGTGGAAAGCCCACAGGGAGGCACGACCGAGGACTTGAAACGAAAAGCCCGACCCCTTTTCGGGGTAATGCCCAAATACATGAGATACTGAAATAAATTTAGCATATAAAAAAAGCCTTGTAAAAACAAGGCTTTTCATGGTTTTATATAATTAGCATGGCATCACCATAACTGTAAAATTTATATTTTTCTTTAACCGCTTCTTCATAAGCCTTTTTAATAAAATCGTGTCCTGCAAAAGCAGATGCCATCATTAGCAAGGTTGATTTTGGCGTGTGAAAATTGGTAATCATGCAATTGGCAATACTAAAATCGTAAGGAGGAAATATGAATTTATTGGTCCATCCGCTGATTTCATTCAGCCTACCGTTTGAAGACACCGCACTTTCAATAGCACGCATGGAAGTGGTTCCTACGGCACACACGCGACGCTTTTTGTCAATGGCATGGTTAACAGTTTCTACGGCTTGCGGCCCAATAAACAACTCTTCACTATCCATTTTATGCTTGGAAAGATCTTCTACCTCAACAGGATTGAAAGTCCCCAAACCTACGTGTAACGTCACTTTTGCAAATTGGATGCCTTTAATTTCTAGACGTTTCAAAAGGTGTTTAGAAAAATGCAATCCAGCGGTTGGCGCTGCTACAGCACCTTCTTTTTCTGCAAAAATGGTTTGGTAACGCTCTTCATCTTCTGGCTCTACCTCTCTTTTTATATATTTTGGGAGTGGTGTTTCACCAAGTTCTGTTAGTTTTCTTCGGAATTCTTTATAAGACCCGTCATAAAGAAAACGCAAGGTACGCCCTCTAGATGTGGTATTGTCAATAACCTCTGCTACCAACGTATCGTCATCTCCAAAATAAAGTTTATTACCGATTCTTATTTTACGGGCTGGATCTACCAATACGTCCCACAAACGTTGTTCTTCATTTAGTTCCCTTAACAAGAAAACCTCAATTCTGGCTCCTGTTTTTTCTTTGTTACCATAAAGTCTTGCTGGAAATACTTTGGTATCATTAAGTATCATCACATCATCTTCCTTGAAATAATCAATAAGATCTTTAAATTGTTTGTGCTCAATAGTTTGTTTTGCTCTATTTAGAACCATTAGGCGAGATTCATCTCTATTTTCAGCTGGATGTTCTGCCAATAATTCGTCTGGCAAATTGAAGCCAAAGTGTGATAATTTCATAAATGGAAGTTTTTATTTTTGTTTTTAATGGCTGCAAATATACAATCTGAAAACAGGGGTTGTCAAGTAAATACGTGTTTATTATTTAGATATTTCGAAACCGATAGTTTCCAAGTCTTCCCAAAAGGTTGGATAGGACTTTGAAACCACCTCTGCATCTTCAATAATGAGCGACGTTTTAAGTGCTAAAGGCGCAAATGCCATGGCCATTCTGTGATCGTTATAAGTCGCTATGGGCACCATGTTGTTTATGGTACTTGATGCTGACAAATGCAGGGACTTATCTGTAATAGTGAGCTTTCCGCCTAATTTTTCAATTTCGGTTTTTAGGGCTACCAATCTATCTGTTTCCTTTATTTTAAGGGTATGAAGCCCTGTTAAATCACACGCTATGCCTAAGGCAAAACAGGTCACCGCAATGGTTTGTGCAATATCGGGTGCGTTCTTAAGGTTTAAAGTTAGTGGCTTTAGGCTTTTCTGATTTTTCTTCAAAGTCATTTTATTGCCTTGAAACGTCGTAAAAATACCAAAATGCTTATAAATTTCTACCAAAACAGAATCGCCCTGTAACGAGTTTTCTTTATAGGAAGACAAGGTTATCTCTGTATCTAAAGGACTTAACGCTACAACACTGAAATAATAGGAAGCCGATGACCAATCGGACTCCACCACCAACCTTTTGGGAGTTAGTGCTTCTTTATTTGGTTTTACGGTTATAACGTTGCCTACAAATGATGATTTTACACCAATTTCTTCCAACAAAGCCAACGTCATGTTTATGTAAGGAATGGAGGTTATTTCGCCCTCCAAAGTCAATTCCAAACCATTTTCAAGTTTTGAAGCTATTAACAGCAAAGCGGAAATATACTGGCTGCTTACATTGGCCTTTAGCGAAACATGGTATTTATCCAGTTTTTTCCCTTTTATTTTTAAAGGTGGAAAACCTGCATTTTCAATATAAGTAATGTCTGCGCCCAATTCTTGAAGTGCTTCCACCAGAATTTGAACAGGGCGTTCTTTCATACGTTTAGAACCTGTGAGTTCAACAGTACGCCCTTCTTGAATTGAAAAATAAGCCGTTAAAAACCGCATAGCGGTTCCTGCGTGATGAATATTTACAAGGCTAGACGAGGTTTGCAATGCACTGGTCATTAAATTACTATCGTCAGAATTTGAAACATTATCCAGTTCAAATTCTGGATATAGTGCTTTTAAAAGCAAGAGTCTGTTGGACTCACTTTTAGACCCGGTTATTGTAATTTCGGATTTACGATTTTTGATTTTTGATTTGTGCAGGGTAATATTCATTATAAAATGGTCTTGTTTTCTAAAGCCTGCAAATTTACTTTAATTTTTCGTTATTATGGTGCCTATCGTGGTCGCGTTTGGCCTTTTTGTCCATTCTTTTATCAAAAGCATTTTGCAAATCCACTCCTGTTTGATTTGCTAAACACAATACTACAAACAACACATCGGCCAATTCTTCGCCAAGGTCTTTATCTTTATCACTTTCTTTTTCACTTTGTTCGCCATAACGACGGGCAATAATGCGTGCCACCTCCCCTACTTCTTCAGTAAGTTGTGCCATGTTGGTAAGTTCGTTGAAGTAACGTACACCATGCGCGTTTATCCAATCGTCAACTATTTTTTGTGCGTTTTGTATGTTCATTATGCTTTGGTTAAAATTATTTGTTCATTTTCTTTTATAATCATTAGCAAACTCAAGTCATAAATTCAGAAAACAAATTTAAAACATCTGAGATTGCTCCCAAATATTTTAAGTTTGTCTTACATGAAAAGTTGCTAACAATTAAGTAAGAATATTTCATGTATGTTTAAATTTTAATTAATGCCACTTTTGAATTATCTTGTTTCGCCACTTCTTTGTAAAAATCCCTGAAAGCTTCATAATCTTCTTTTGGGAACTCACCGTCATTTACAATAAATTCTCTTTTGTAAATGAGCGTGTTGTCATCTTTAGTGACTATTTCAAATTTATAGGTACCGAACTTGGTGTCAATGGATTCATTTTTTGGCAAGCTCTCAACCTTATAATTTGGCGGCCATGTAATTTCAACTTCATCAACATCTGTAAAACCACGGTTTATTATAAGCGGTAATTTTCTATCTCTGTAACGGTCTGGAATATGGGTATTCCGGTTTAAGGCATTTAAAGTGAAAAGCATCCTGTTTCCTAAAATTTTGGCGTAGCTGTTGGACTGAAAACTAACTTCTTCTTTAAAATCTATATTTATTTTATCGTTATTGGTTTTCATACTGGTTATCAAAATACTATTGACATAACCCCATCGGTTTTTGTAATGGGTATCTAAATCCCTTTCGGTTTCGGTTTCCAATCTTAACTTGTCTGAATATTGAGTGCCTTGGGAATTGATGGTTGCATTTACTGTAATATTACCATCAATAGCAATAGTGTAATTCCCATTTATTAATTGCAAATTTTCTTCGGAAGTATATTTTTTGGTATGCTTGATTTCGCCGCCTTCGGGCGTTACTACCAAAACATCTCTATCATCTGTAAAATCAGCTATAAAACCAAAAGGCACTTTTTGGCTGGTACATTCCAACCATATATTTTCATTGTTGTTCGGAATGTTCAAAAACACATGATTGCCTTGCATGGATGTAAAATTGTCTTCAATATTAATAATGTCATCGCCGCCATAAACCACACAATAATTAGATTTCACATTTGCAGCTTGTAAAAGCGACATGGTATAGTTTGTTAAGGCCTTGCAATCGCCATAGCCCAATTTATCAACTTCCGAAGCATTGAAAGGTTTCCAGCCGCCAATACCAACTTGCACGCTTATATATCTGGTTTTATCTTGAACGTATTGGTAAATCTTTTTGGCTTTGTCAATATCGTTGGTTTCATCTTTTACAAGGTTTTGAATCATGCTGATGGTGCTTGCAGGTAAATCGTGTGTGTCTTTTAATAAATCGCGGTACATCCATTTTCCAAAGTCGTTCCAATTTTCAACTTTAGAAGCAACGCCTTCCAATGTAAATTCATTGGATGCCACCAAGACCCTAGGTGCTAAATCCCTAAACAAAGGCCCATACATCTCTGGCTTTATAGCCTTTATATTTTTTGCCTTATATGACAGTTTTCCAGCGAGGTCTTCTTTTTCAACATCTATGGTTTCCAACTGCTTTTCTTTTTTCCTGATGGTCATAGTTTCAGGATATGTAATTTTATACGTGCTATTTTCAACACTTACGTAGTAACCATCTATGGGAGAAAATGATTGGATAAATGCCGTGTTATTGGTGTTTACAACAGAGGTAAACGCCATGGTATAAGGATATGTGATTGGCGTGTATTCCAAATATTTAACCCGCGAATCTGAATACAAAGTACCGCCATCAACAGCACTAACATCCTTAAAATCATTTTTTTTGATTTTTTTTATTTCCTTTCCAAAACTGTCAAAAATCAAAACTTCTAAGTCTTTTATTTTAACGTTGTTATCATAATACACATAGACATCTGTGTTTTTATAACCCTCTTTATTCAATATCGTGACAATCTTTTTTTCAGAAACATCCATGTCATCAGATGATTCCAACGAAATATTTACCGCATGAAGCCTCACGACAGCATTGGCATTTTGTTTGAGATTATCTGGAATTGAAAAACTGGTATATAAATTTTCTTGGGAAGAAACCGCTATTGCTAAAAACAGCATTAAAAATGTCACAATACTTTTTATGGTCATAAGCAAACACTATTAAAGCCATAAATATACGGCTGCAAGATTTTTAATTTAATGAGAAAAATCATGTTTATTTGGACTTTTCTTTTACCAAATTAATTAAAAATCTTACACCAAATATAAAGAAACATGGCAGAAAAATATACTTAAATTCACTAAAAATGACTTGCAAGCCCCATTCTGAAAAAAAGCGTTCCACACCAATAGGCGATACTTTTATCTCCCTAAAAGGAAAAAAGAAGCGATTATTATCAAAAGGAATTAAAAACCCAACGCCTTTACCCCCAGAAGTCATGGCATCTAAAATACCATGGGAAACGGTTGATAGAAATATAACCGAAAACCAGATCATTTTATGTTTTCTGCCCAAAGTAAACATGAGAGCTGCTCCCCAAATAATTGCAAATAAAATGGAATGCGAAAACCCCCGATGCCCCAACGGATGCTCATAAGGAATACCTAACTTAAAAGCAATGACATCAAAATCTGGAAGTATGGCCGATAAAATAGCTGCCCAAACCAACCATTTTAAATGTTGATTATCCATCACTTTTGACAGGGTAAACCCCACTATGCCGTGTCCAAAAATAGACGCCATTATTCTTTATTTTTTGTATCGATTATAATGGTTACGGGGCCATCATTGAGCAATGCCACTTTCATATAGGCTCCAAATTGACCTGTTTGTATTTTTTTTCCTAAATCAGTTTCAAGTTGACTTACAAAAGCTTCGTATAAAGGAATGGCGCTATCTGGTTTTGCAGCTTTAATATAACTGGGACGGTTTCCTTTTTTCGTAGCAGCATGCAATGTAAACTGACTGACCACAATGGCGTTGCCATCAACATCCATAAGCGATTTGTTCATCACACCATTTTCATCTCCAAAAATCCGAAGGTTTGCTATTTTATTTGAAAGCCAAGCGATATCCTCTTTTGAGTCTTCGTCAACAATACCTAAAAGCACCAAAAGTCCATTTTCAATAGAAGCCACTATTTCATTATCAATGGTCACACTTGCTTTTGAAACTCTTTGTATAACTGCTTTCATTCCCCTAAATCACCAAATGGAACTTTTTTTTAATTAAACTTTTTTGAAGTCTTCCCTTTTGGGGAAGATTTAGATGGGGCTTTTATTCCCAATCTTCTGTTCTATAATGCTCATCTTCGCCTTCTACAATTTGCAAATAACTGCGGTAGCGCGAAAACGCAATGGCATCATTATCCAAAGCAGCTTTCACGGCACAATGCGGCTCTTGAATGTGCAAACAATTATTGAACTTGCAATCTTGTTTCAACACAAATATTTCGGGAAAATAATCGCCAACTTCTTCTTTGTCCATATCTACCACGCCAAAACCCTTAATGCCAGGCGTATCGATAATTTTAGCATTTTCTGAAACCTCTGGACTCAAATCGAACATTTCTGCAAATGTAGTGGTATGCTGCCCTTGGCCATGTTGCGCTGAGATAGCTTTGGTTTTTAAATCCAATGTCGGTTCAATAGCATTTACTAACGTTGATTTCCCTACACCAGAATGCCCCGAAAACATGCTCACTTTACCGCGCATCATCGCTTTAACTTTGTCAACATTTTTACCGGTTACCGCCGAGACACCAATACATTCATAACCTATTTTTCTGTACACGTGCGCTAGATACCTAACCTCATTGAGTGTTTCCTCATCATAGGTATCCACTTTATTGAAAAGCAAAATCGTTTTTATGGAATAGGCATTGGCCGTTACCAAAAACCTATCGATAAAACTGGTTAACGTTGGTGGGTTATTGATGGTAATCAATAAAAAAACCTGATCGATATTTGCGGCAATGATATGGGTTTGCTTAGAAAGGTTTACTGATTTCCGGACAATGTAATTGATCCTATCATGTATATTAAATATGATGCCTGACACTTGGTCATTATTAGTTTCCAATTCAAAATCTACCACATCGCCCACAGCAATCGGATTGGTGCTTTTTATACCTTTGATTCGGAACTTTCCTTTTATACGGCATTCATAGGTTTCGCCCAAATCGGTTTTTACCGTGTACCAACTTCCTGTAGATTTATATACGCGTCCTGTCATCCATGAAATTATAAAATACAAATTAACAACTTTTAAACGTAACAGAAAGTAAGAAAAAAGATTACATTAGCCACTTAAACATAAAAAACCAACAACATGAAAAAATTAGTATTTGTTTTAAGCATTTCTTTATTTACTTTTTTTGAAATCCATGCCCAAGTGGAATACAAAGTTATTACGAGTGTAGAATCTATTGTGCCTAGCGGTTTAGGTCGTTCCAGAATCATTAGCGCTAATGAAGAAAAAGATTACAAAGAATTTACTTCCACACAAACCGAAGATGATAACGGACGTAACAAATCTGACCGAGGTGACATCCGGGTTAAAGATTTTGATGAAACCAAATTGCTGAACTTTTATAACATTGCTGGTATTCGTTTTCAAAACATTGCTGCCAACGATGCTGTAATTACATCAAAAATAAACACGATGGTTGAAGAAGGCTGGGAATTGGCTTTTGTAACCAGTGCTGTGGAAAGTGATGCTGGCAAAGGCGATAACCAAGGTATTTTTATTACGCGGTATATTTTTAAGAGAAACAAGCAATAAAAACAGTAACTATTTCAAACAAAAAATGCCCCACGATTGTAGGGCATTTTTATTTACTGAATATTCAATTATCCATTAATGACCTTCTCTTGATGATTGATAGATTCTTGGTGAATGGCTTTAAACATTTTCAAGATAAACTCTTCGCTCAAACCTTGAGATTCGCCTTCAATAACCATTTTTCCTAAAATCTCGTTCCAACGTTTTGATTGTAAAACGGCTACGTTCTTTTGCTTTTTAAGGGCTCCAATACCATCTGCCGATTTCATACGCTTTCCTAAAAGATCAATAATCTGATTGTCAATGACATCAATTTGAGCTCTTAAATTATCTAGTGATTTATTATAATCAGCTTCAGCATCTGTTTCCTTTCTAATTTTCAAATCTTTCATAATTTGAACTAATGTAGCTGGCGTAACTTGCTGCGAAGCATCACTCCAAGCGTTATCTGGGTCGAAATGTGTTTCAATCATCAAACCATCAAAGTTCAAATCCAATGCTGTTTGAGACACATCAAAAATCATATCTCTTTTTCCTGTAATGTGCGATGGATCGTTAATTAAAGGAATATCTGGATATTTGTTTTGGAACTCAATAGCCAATTGCCATTCTGGATTGTTTCTGTACTTTGTTTTTTCGTAAGTTGAAAACCCTCTATGAATGGCTCCAATATTTTTAACACCTGCTTTGTAAATTCTTTCAATACCACCTAACCATAAAGCTAAATCTGGATTTACTGGATTTTTAATCAATACAGGTTTATCAGTGCCTTGTAAAGCGTCTGCTATTTCTTGCATGATAAATGGGCTTACTGTTGAGCGCGCTCCAATCCACAATAAATCCACATCATGCTCTAAAGCTAATTTTACGTGTGCAGCATTGGCAACTTCAGTACAAATTTTCATACCCGTTTCAGCCTTTACTTTTTGTAACCATTTTAAACCTAATGCGCCAACACCTTCAAACATTCCTGGACGGGTTCTTGGTTTCCAAATTCCGGCTCTAAAATAGCTAACATCAGTATCTTTTAGCTCATGCGCTATTTTTAATACTTGCTCTTCTGTTTCAGCACTGCAAGGACCTGCAATTACCAATGGATGACTTAAATTTAAATCATCTAACCACGTTCTCATTTCTTTCTTGTTTTCCATAATTCTAATAAAATTTCAATATTCAAATTCCAAATTCCAAACACTTGCTTTTAGTTTCAAAATGGAATTTGATTTTTTTTTGTATTCGGTTTTAATGTATTCCTTTTAAAATGTCTTTTATATAATTGTTTTTCAATTTTTATTTATTTGGGCGTTACCACAAGGGTCGGGCTTTTCGTTGCAAGTCCTCGCTCCTCCTTCGTCGGGCTGTGGGCTTTCCACTACAATCCCTAACGCGGGCTAATCTACATTTTTCAGTCTTCAGTCTTCCATCTTCTGTCCCATCCTATATAATACCGTTTAAAATATCTTTTATATGATTGGTGTCTTTCATCTCATTAAAAATAGCTTCAAAATCATCTTTCTTCATCAACTCTTTAAAATGAGTGAGATTATTAATATACTCTTCTAATGTTTCAATAACATTGGTTTTATTTTGTTTGAAAATAGGTGTCCACATTTCAGGTGAACTTTTTGCCAAACGAACGGTTGATGCAAATCCACTGCCCGCCATGTCAAAAATATCGCGTTCATTTTTTTCCTTTTCTATAACCGTTTTCCCTAACATGAACGAGCTGATGTGCGATAAATGCGACACATAAGCAATGTGCTTGTCATGGGCTTCTGGATTCATATAACGAATGCGCATCCCAATATCTGTAAACAATTTCAAGGCTTTTTCTTGAAGCTTAAAAGTTGTTTTTTCAACTTCGCAAACAATATTGGTCTTTCCCACAAACAAGCCACTAATAGCTGCACTTGGCCCCGAATGCTCGGTACCTGCAATAGGATGCATGGCTAAAAAATTTCTTCGTTTTGGATGGTTTTCAACCACTTTACAAATATCCGCTTTTGTAGAACCAGCATCAACAACCAACCCCGTATCTGAAATTAAATCTAAAACTGTTGGCAACAATTTTACCGTAGCATCTACTGGAATGGAAATAATGACTAAATCAGCATTTTTAATATCCTCTAACGTTGCTTTTTTATCAATTAAATTAAGCGCTAAAGCTTCATCAAGCGTTGTGTCCTTTCTACTGATACCGTGAATAACCACTTCTGGATCATTCTTTTTAATATCAATAGCAAGACTTCCTCCTATTAATCCAACTCCTATACAGTATATATTTTTCATATTACTTTACTCTCGCTATAGCCTCTTCTAAAACTTCGGTGGTTGCACATAATGAAAACCGTATATATCCTTCACCTTTACTGCCAAAAATAGTTCCTGGCGTGATAAAAATATGATTGTTCTTAAGCACCACATCTATAAATTCTTCAGATTTAATATGTGGTGGCAATTTAGCCCAAACAAAAAGCCCTGTAGCATTTTCATCATAAGTACAATTCAAGGCTTCTGCCAATTTCCAAACTAAATCCCTTCGTTGCTTATATACATTATTTAATGTGGCATACCACATTTTCGAACATTTTAAAGCTTCAACAGCGCCTTTTTGAATACCGTAAAACATTCCAGAATCCATATTGCTTTTTACCTTTAAAATATTATTGATATGGCTACTATCACCAACCACCATTCCAACGCGCCATCCTGCCATATTAAAGGTCTTGCTTAACGAATTAAGTTCTAAACAAACCTCTTTAGCTCCTTCAACACTCAATATGCTTGTTTGTGTTTCATTTAACACAAAACTATATGGGTTATCGTTTACAATTAAAATGTGATGCTTTTTTGCAAAAGCCACCAAATCTACAAACAATTTTTCAGTTGCTTGGGCACCTGTTGGCATGTGCGGATAGTTAACCCACATCAACTTCACTTTACTTAAATCTAAGGTTTCTAAAGCTGCTAAATCTGGCAGCCAATTATTAGTTTCATCCAATTCATAAAAAATAGGTTCAGCACCTACTAACCGTGTTACGGATTGATAGGTTGGGTACCCTGGGTTTGGAATTAAAACTTGGTCGTCTTCATTTAAATATGCCATTGAAATATGCATGATGCCTTCCTTACTGCCCATTAAAGGCAATATGTCTGTAACGGGACTTAAAGACACTTTAAAATGTTCTTTATAAAATCCAGCCATAGCCTCACGTAACTCCGGAAGTCCTTGATAGCTTTGGTATTTATGTGCATTAGATTCAAACAAACTACCAGAAATGGCATCAATCACCTTTTGGGGCGGCGGCATATCTGGACTGCCAATACCTAAATTTATAATGGGTTTGCCGTTAGCAATAAGCAAGTTTACCTCTCTCAATTTCTTTGAGAAATAGTACTCTTCAACGGTATGCAATCTGTTAGCTACTTCAATCATAACTTCGCATTTTTATATTCTCCTAAAACTTTAAAACTGGACGCCATTATTTCTATCAGCGATTTTGCTTTCTTAAAATCTAAATAGGTTTCAAAAGTAACATCAACAAAAAAGGCATATTTCCAAGGTGTTTCAATAATTGGCAAGGATTGGATTTTTGTTAAATTCAATCTGCAATCGCTCATCACATTCAATATAGCAGCTAAACTTCCACGTTTATGGTCTGCCTCAAACTTTATGGATGCCTTATTTATTTCGTGCTCTGGCACTTCAGAATTTGTTCTTTTTACAATTACAAATCGAGTTTCGTTGTGCTTGATGGTCTGGATGCTATGTGCTAGAATATCCAACTCGAATATTTCGGCTGCCATGACACTTGCAATAGCACCAATTCCTTTATGTTTATTCTTTTGGATACGCTCTGAAACCTCTGCGGTATCTTTATCTTCCACCAATTTTATATGCGGATATTCCTTAAAAAACTCTTTACATTGTAACAATGCCATAGGGTGCGAATACACTTCTTTAATCTCTGCTATATTTTGATTGGGCAATGCCATCAAATTATGCTGAATATCCAAATAATGCTCGCCAACAATATGCAAATTTGCCTTGTCAATTAAAGCATAATTTGGAATGATGGACCCTGCAATAGAGTTCTCCAACGCCATAATAACAGCATCACTTTCTCCTGTAATTAAAGACTCCACAACGCCATCAAATGTTAAACATTCAATAACATTAACAGGAGTTTCAAAATATTGCAACGATACAATATGATGAAATGACCCTTTAATTCCCTGTATGGCTACGGTTTTAATCATATAAAAAAAGTCCCGATTTTCATCGAGACTCATATTAAAATTTATGTTTATAAATTATACATACAACGTCTCGATTCCTTTGCTAAAAAAGAAATAAAAAAAGTTGCTAAAATATGTATTATTTAAAGTTGCTTTCATAATCGAGCGGCTAAAGTAATTAATATTTTTTCAAATCAAAACACTATATTAAGTTTTTTACATATTTATTAAAAAAATTAAAGATTTTATAGTAAAACTCACTTTACGATAGATAATCATTATTTTTGAAGAAACAATTTCAATATGTCGATAGAGGTAACTGGTATTTCTAAAATTTACGGAACTCAAAAAGCTTTAAACAATATTTCATTTAAAATTGAAAAACCTGAAATTGTTGGTTTTTTAGGTCCTAACGGCGCTGGAAAATCAACGATGATGAAGATTTTGACGACGTTCATCCAAGCTTCTGAAGGCGTTGCCAATGTAAATGGTCATAACGTTGAAGAAAACCAACAAGCGGTCCAAAAAAGCATTGGTTATTTACCTGAGCACAATCCGCTATATTTAGATATGTTCGTAAAAGAATATTTAGCCTTTAATGCGAATATTTACCAAGTTAGCAAACAGCGTATTGATGAGGTTATAGAACTTACAGGCTTATTGCCCGAAGCCCATAAAAAAATTGGGCAACTCTCCAAAGGGTACCGCCAGCGTGTAGGATTAGCAAATGCCTTGTTACACAACCCCGATGTTTTAATTTTAGATGAACCTACCACAGGTTTGGACCCTAATCAATTGGTGGATATAAGAAACCTCATTAAAACCATTGGCAAAACAAAAACGGTTTTTCTTTCCACACACATTATGCAAGAAGTGGAGGCCATGTGCAGTAGGGTCATCATCATTAATAAAGGGACGATTGTTGCCGATAAAAAGCTGGCAGAACTGCGTGAAGGCCAAGCACAAATTGTGGTCATAGAATTTGATTATCGTGTTGAAGATGCCTTTTTGCTGAAATTACCAAATGCTAAAACCGTAGTCAACACCTATGGTTTTGTTTATGAAATCACCTTTTCAACTTCAGAAGATATGCGCTCTCATGTATTTGATTTTGCACATGACAATCAATTGAAAATTTTACAATTGAACCAAAAGAACACGAGCCTGGAATCGCTTTTTAGGGAGTTGACTTTGGAGTGATAAATAATTATATTTTAAAAGCTGATCTGATTTGAATGAAATAGAAAACTGTTATTTTTGTGGTAAACCTGCTTCAACAAAAGACCACGTACCTTCAAAAAACTTATTGGAAAAACCCTATCCAAAAAATCTTTTAACTATTCCTGCTTGTCTTAAGTGCAATCAATCATTCTCTTTAGATGAAGAATATTTTTTAAATGTATTAACCACTTTGTCTGAAAGCCCAACTCTAATTGCTAGAACTGAACCTGGAGGAAGCGTATATAAGTCAAGAAATCGTTCAACCAAATTATATGAAAGACTACTAAAATCAATTATACAAAAAAACGACGGAAGAACATATTTTCATGCAGAAGTAGCGCGTTTAAAAAAAACAATTGAAAAAAATGCATTTGGATTGTATTGCCATAAATACGGAAAAATTCCAATGCTAAATGCATTTGAGTGTGTTGGATTTTATCCTTTTAATGCGGAGGAGACTAGACCTATTGAAATTATTATGTTAACCCATAATGAGAAATTTAAATTAAAAAAGTGGACACATCTTCAAGAAAATGTTTTCTCATATATTGTGGTTAGAGATTGGAGACGAAATAATCAATTGACCATGATTTTTGATATTCATAATACCGCTTGGTGTGTTATAAAAATCCCTTTTCCAAGTTCTGATAAGAGAACAAAAAGAAAAGTTCAAGGGCAGTATAAATTAAAAGTTGAGGGACAGTATCAATTATTTGAAAACAAACAGAGCTTATGACAAATATCATCTTTACCCAAACAGGAAGGTATTAATTTTGTCTCGTCACATATTAACAAAGTCTAATTTTCACTTAAGACTAAACCAAAAAGTATCTTTGTAATACAGCAAAAAACACGATTATGAGTAAAGGAATTTATGTAGCTACCATGGAGCCAAACAGCGGAAAATCTGTTGTTGTTCTTGGGCTTATGCGCATGCTATTGGGAAAAACCGCCAAAGTAGGCTATTTCAGGCCTATTATTGAAGATTTGGAAGCGGGAGAAATGGACAACCATATTGCTACGGTGCTTTCACATTTTCAAATAGATATCAATTACAAGAACACGTTTGCTTTTACCAGAAATGAGGTTTTGGATTTATACAACAAAGGAAAATCTGGCGAAGTGATTGATGAAATCATCAAAAAATATAAATATATAGAAGAACGATTTGATATTGTTTTACTGGAGGGCACTGATTTTTCGCATGACAATTCCAGTATCGAGCTAGACCTCAACATTTTAATATCAAAAAACTTAGGGTTGCCCGTTATTATTGTTACCCAAGCCGACAAAAAAAACCTTAAAGAAATTGTAGAAAGCGTACAATTGGCCCACGACACCTTTAAACAGGAAGTAGATGTGCTTTCCATCATGACCAATAAGGTAAATCCTGAGGATGTTTCAGAATTAAAAGCCTTACTAAAAACCCGGATTGGCACTAGCACAGATATTACGGTCATTCCAAAAATCCCAAGTTTATCCAGCCCAACGGTAAAAGAAATTGTAAAACTATTGGATGGCACCGTGCTTTTTGGAAAGGATATGCAAAACAATCTTACCGAAAACTTTAGCGTGGGCGCCATGCAATTACGTAATTACCTCACGCATTTAAAAGACAATTCGTTAGTGATTACCCCGGGAGACAGAGCAGACATTATTTTAGGTGCATTACAGGCCAATATTTCCAAAAACTACCCTAAAGTTTCTGGTATTGTATTAACTGGCGGTCTTGTTCCTGAAGAATCCATTTTAAAGCTTATTGAAGGGCTTTCAAGTATTGTCCCCATCATCAGCGTTAAAGACGGCACTTATTTTGTGACCAATCGCATTGGAAAAATCAAATCGAGAATCTATGCGGAAAATACCGAAAAAATAGCCACATCCATTGCTACGTTTGAAAAACACGTGGATACCGATAAACTCGCAGAACGTTTAATCACGTTTCAATCTGATATATTCACACCCAGAATGTTTCAATATAACTTGTTGCAACGTGCCCTAAAAAACAAAAAACACATTGTGTTGCCCGAAGGTTATGACGAACGTGTTTTGCGTGCAACCGCCAGATTGATAAATGCCAATGTGGTAAAATTAACGCTTATTGGCGAAGAAGATAAAATCAAAGAACGCATTGAAAAACTGGATATTGTTTTGGACACCAAAGACATAAACATAGTGACGCCAACAAAATCGCCCTTTTTTGAAGACTATGCCAATACGCTTTATGAACTCAGAAAACATAAAGACGTAAACTTACAAATGGCGAAAGATATGATGGCAGATGTATCTTATTTTGGCACTATGATGATTTACAAAGGCCATGCCGATGGTATGGTTTCTGGAGCCGTTCACACCACGCAACACACCTTAAGACCAGCACTTCAATTCATAAAAACAAAACCTGGGGTCAATATTGTATCCTCCATTTTCTTTATGTGTTTGGAAGATCGAATTTCTGTTTTTGGCGATTGTGCCATTAACCCAAATCCGAATGCAAAAGAATTGGCAGAAATCGCTATTTCATCAGCAAAAACCACAGAAGAATTTGGCATAGAGCCTAAAGTGGCGATGTTATCCTATTCATCGGGTGCTTCTGGAAAAGGTGCCGATGTTGAAAAAGTGAGGGAAGCTACAGAAATTGTAAAAAAACAAGCACCTCAAATTAAAATTGAAGGCCCTATCCAGTACGATGCAGCCGTTGATATGCGCATAGGAAAAAGCAAATTACCCGATTCTGAAGTTGCTGGCCGAGCCAGTGTGTTGATTTTTCCCGATTTGAACACAGGCAACAACACCTATAAAGCGGTACAACGCGAAACAGGTGCTTTGGCCATTGGCCCTGTTTTACAAGGATTGAACAAACCCGTAAACGATTTAAGTCGTGGTTGCACCGTTGATGATATTTACAGCACCGTGATTATAACCGCCATTCAAGCACAAGACATTTAAACATGCAAGTACTCGTTTTAAACTCAGGAAGCTCCTCGCTTAAATTCCAACTATTTTCCATGCCAGATGAAACTATTTTGTGTTCTGGACTTATGGAGCGTATTGGACAAAAAGATGCTTTTTTCAAATTCAAAACACAAAAAGATACTATTGAATTACAATCTGAAATTTTAAACCATAAAATGGGTTTAAAACTTTTGGCTGAACAGCTTTTAAATAAAAATACTGGTGTTATAAATTCCCCTGATGATATTGCCGTTGTGGGGCATCGTGTGGTGCATGGTGGTAACCATTTTAGTAATACCACAGAAATCACTAAAGCAGTCAAAGAAAAAATCCAAGCCTTGTCAAAATTAGCGCCTTTGCACAACCCTGCTAATTTAGAAGGTATTGAAGTTGCGGAAGCTATTTTTTCAAACGCCAAACAAGTGGCTGTTTTTGATACGGCCTTCCATCAATCTATTCCGGAATATGCTTATAAATATGCCATTCCCAATGAGTTTTCAGATACTTATAACATTAGGTTGTACGGATTTCACGGGACTAGCCATAAATATGTTTCTGAAAAAGCGGTTGATTATTTAGGCAAAAAAGAATCAAAAATCATAACCATCCATTTAGGAAATGGTTGTAGTATGACCGCTGTAAAAAATGGAAAAAGCATCGACCATTCCATGGGTTTTTCCCCTTTGGGCGGTTTGATCATGGGCACACGTTCTGGGGATATTGACCCTGCTTTTACTTTTTATTTAGCTGATAAATTAAATTATAAGCTGAACGACATCAATACCCTTTTATTGAAAAAAAGCGGTATGCTGGGACTTACCGGTTTTAGTGATTTAAGGGATATTCAAAACGAAGCAGAAAAAGACAATAAACATTGTGAACTTGCTTTACAAATGAACGCTTACCGGATTAAAAAATATATTGGTAGTTATGCGGCTGTTTTAAACGGATTGGATGCCATTGTTTTTACAGCAGGTATTGGCGAAAACTCTTCTTTAATGCGCCAATTGATTTGTGAGGATTTGGATTTTTTGGGCATTCAATTGGATGCGGATAAAAACAAAGAAAGAAGTCGCACTTTGCGAGTTATCAATAAAAACGATGCCCCTGTGAAAATTTTAGTGATTCCAACCAACGAGGAATTAGAAATTGCCAAACAAGCCATGCACTTACTTGAAAATTAACTGTGACAACTTTTATGGCATACGCTATAAACCCCTTGTATTTTGAAGGTTTTACCATCAAAATCTAAATCTGGTTCATCAATAACTTGAGTACTTACTTGTTTAAAACTTGCATTTTTCAATAAGCTTTCTACATCTTGAATTTCATATTTTTCAAATCCGTATTTGGAAAGTACGATTTTATCCATAAAACGCTTCGAACGATACCCAATCAATAATTTTCCACCAGGTTTTAAAACTCTTGAAAGTTCCTTTACGTCATTCTCGGGTTTTGGCCAAAAATAGAGTGTATTGGTGGTTGTAATGCAATCAAACGAATTATCATTAAATGGTAATTTTTCAATAGATGCCTCACAAAACCTAACCTTTCCCGTACCAATAAGCTTTTTATTTAAAGCACTTGCCTCTTCAACCATTGTCTTAGAAAAATCGACACCTGTGTAATCTAAATTATCGGCCATAGCTAGTAAATCCTTGATAAAAAATCCATTTCCCATACCTATTTCTAGAATACGATCACACGCTTTCGGATTTAGAACTTTATAAGAATTTATACAAATAAATTTATTTCCCCTATTCATTTGTAAACCAACCTCTTTACCTATATTACCAACTGGTTTCCTCAGTTGTTGTGCCAATTCTTTATGAGTTAACTTATTATCTGGATTAAATTTCTCAGCCATCTTCTATATTTCTAATATTTTAAATTGAAATATACTTACCTAAAAATCAAGCGTCCTTTATAAAGTTCATCAACAGCGATTACTGGCGGTGTGCTAACGGAAATAACATCTCCAGTTCCTGTTATAGTACCTGCTATTTTTGCTTGCGGATTCACAATAATATCATTAGAAGAACGCGTATAGATTTGCACGTTTTGGGCCACTAGATTTTGTCCTTCAAAACGGGTTGTAGTGCCAGCAAAAAAACCAATATCCAAATTATTGGTTTTCCCGGACACAAAACAATTTGATAAATTATTGAACACGACTCTAAAATTGGCATTATCAATCTCTAATTTAAAATTGCCCACAGTAAAAGCTTCTGACGAATTAAAATCTTCTGATAAAATAGTTAAACTTGGATAGGTTAAAACACCATCAGAACTTACATCATACTGCGTAGAACTTCTAATTTCAGAAATATTTGGCGCCGTTACATGTACTTTGGTAACACCGTAATCACGTACATAATTACAGGTATTATTATCTGTTAAGATTAATTTTCCGTCGGTTACTTTTGCTTCAACATCATGTATCAAATTTTTGCCTGTTTCAATAACAAGCTTTTGAGTTGTTCCTTCTTTAATGATTAATTCGATATCACGGTTTACCAATATTTTATCAAAAGTATCCACCGTAATTTCATTCTGGATAATGCTTCCTGTTTTTTGAAAACAATCGTCTGCATTTTCGCTATCGCAGGCGAAAATCAATAGTGATAATAGTATGTAAATTAGTTTTTTCATTTTTTGTTATTCCTGAAAAAGCAGGAACCTTATAAATTAAAACTTAAAATATGATAGTAGATTCCTACCTTCGCAGGAATGACAGACTCATAATCGTACACCCACTCCAAATTCAACAGCTTCCGCCTTTGCGCCGTGCGACTTTAAGGTCATAGCACCAAACCATTTTCTGTTTTCACCAATGTAGCGTTTCAATCCAATTCTTAAATAAGCACGCCCTTCAAAATCATATGGATAATACACATAATACCCAAATTGTGTTATCAACGATATTCTATTTACAAACAATTCATGTCCCGCAAAAACACCCACGCGTTTATAATCTTCATCGCCTGAAACACCATCTTCAGGGAAAGCCACACTTCTATAAAGAATCAGTTCTTTTAAAAAGTTTGAAAAGAATACATCTGCCCCCAATTGCAAGGCACTTTTCCTATTGATTCGTTTATCCACGTACGCGGAAAAAACATAAAAAGGGAATTGCCCACTTCCCACAATATCGCTCTCATTAATACCACTTCTGAACGCCAAATTATATTTTATGGGTTGCGTAAATTTGGAATCGTTATCTGCTAGCGTATGTTGATATTCGGGTTCCTCATCGTTTAAATTATAAGTGACACCCAAATTAAAAGTTATGGAGTTGGTGCTTCCGTTTGGCGCTTTTACATTGGCATTGGAATAATGGATCAATGAAAACCCCGCCTGCAATCCAAACCGATCAATAAGGCGCTCTTTTTTGTAATTCAACATGACCATTGTACTACTCATTATATTGGAACCGTACGCATTGTTTCTATAATTATTGACCTTATCATAGGGATTTTCGGCATATGCCAAACCTTGTCCAATACGAAACATAACATTTCGATTTAAAAAATAAAAATTATAGTGCGCATATAAGGATGCTACCGTTCCCAAAACATCATTTTTCAAGTTTTGATATACATAAGTCACACCATAATCTGGATAATTGAAACGCTGTTCCCAATCGTTAAAACCGTATGTTTTTTTGTTCCAGCTTAAAATATAACCTTCAGGATGCCCTTGTATCAAATGAAGAATATCATTGTTGTGCAACGCAATATTTCCTCTAAAATAATTCAAATCCAAATAAGACGTATGCGCTTTTTGCTGCGAAAATGCCATCGCACAAAAAAAACAAAAAATAGGAATTATAAATAGCCTCATTAAAGGGTTTGCTTGCTCGGCAAATGTAAATTAATTAAAATAATTCTGCCGCAATAGCCTGTATATTATCACTTTTACCCATAGAATAATAATGTAGCACAGGCACGCCCGCAGCTTTCAATTCCTTGGATTGTTGGATGGCGAACTCAATACCTACTTGCCTTACCGCTTTGTTATCTTTACATCCTTCTACCGCATCAATTAAATCTTGCGGCAAATCTATTTTAAAAACTTGTGGCAACAATTGTAAATGCCTTTTTACGGCAAGCGGCTTGATACCTGGAATAATCGGCACGTTAATACCAGTTGCTTTTGCTTTTTCAACAAACTCGAAATATTTGCTGTTATCAAAAAACATTTGGGTCACGACGTAATCAGCACCAGCATCTACTTTTTCTTTTAAACGTTTTAAATCTGTAGTTAAAGATGGTGCTTCCATGTGCTTTTCAGGGTAACCAGCTACGCCAATACAGAAATCTGAATTGTGTTCTACATTAAAATCATCGTGCAAATATTTACCACGGTTCAAATCAGCAATTTGAGTAACCAATTCACTAGCAAAACAATTACCACCTTCAACGGGTTTAAAATAGGGTTCGTCTTTCATAGAATCACCACGCAACGCCATTACATTATCAAGCCCTAAATAATGGCAATCAACCAAAACATATTCGGTTTCCTCTTTGGTAAAACCGCCACAAAGTAAATGCGGAATGGCATCTACACTATATTTATGCATGATAGAAGCACAAATACCAACCGTCCCCGGACGCATACGGGTTATTCTTTTATCTAAAAGTCCGTTGCCCCTATCTATATAAACGTACTCTTCACGTGAGGTGGTTACGTCAATAAATGGTGGCTTAAACTCCATAAGCGGATTTATATTATCATATAAATCTTGAATATTTGTACCTTTTTTTGGTGGTATGACCTCAAATGAAAACAAGGTTTTTCCGTTTGCTTTTTTTATGTGATCTGTTACTTTCATCGATTTTGTTTTGTCATTTCCACGAAGGTGGAAATCGCATCAATTTATTATTTTATTTTTTTTTGCGTTACCACAAGGGTCGGGCTTTACGCTATATCTTTTTTTGCCATATATGGCAGCAAAAAAAGGATGCCGCTGCAATCCCTAACGCATCACTGTTATGTGATACTGAAACAAGTTCAGCATGACGCTACTCCTCCGCCAACGTTGGATGCAACCACTTTCTTGCCTTTTCCTTAGTTATCCCTTTTCTCTCGGCATAATCCGTAAGTTGGTCATCGGTGATTTTACCCAAACCAAAATACTTAGCCTCAGGGTTTCCGAAATAATAACCAGAAACCGCTGCTGCTGGCCACATGGCCAAACTATCGGTTAATTGTACACCAATGAGCTTTTCAACATCCAACAACTCCCAAATGGTTTCCTTTTCCAAATGGTCTGGACATGCGGGATATCCCGGTGCTGGACGAATGCCTTTATAACTTTCTTTTATTAAATCTTCGTTGGTTAAATCTTCATTAGCAGCATAACCCCAATGTTTAGTACGTATCTGTTTATGTAAATATTCCGCCAAAGCTTCTGCAAATCTGTCTGCTATGGCCTGAACCATAATGGCGTTATAATCATCTAATTTTTTTCTATAGCTTTCCGCCAATTCTTGTGCTCCAAAAATACCCACACAAAAAGCCCCCATATAATCGGTTTTACCTGTTTCTTTTGGCGCTATAAAATCTGCCAATGCATGATTTGGAATCCCTTCTCGTTTACTTAATTGCTGACGTAAGGTTCTAAAAACGGCTATTTCTTCGCCTTTTTTCTGAACAGAAATATCATCATCATTGATTGCATTGGCTTCAAACAAACCAAAAACGGCTTTTGGTTTCAATGATTGTTTTGCAATGATTTGTTGAATCATTTGTTGAGCTTCTTCATACATAATAGTAGCCTGATCACCTACGACCTCATCCGTTAAAATATCGGGGAATTTACCATGCAGTTCCCAACTTCTAAAAAACGGACTCCAATCAATAAATGGCAACAGCTCTTTTAAGCTCAACTGTTTCAAAATCTGAACGCCCATTTCATTAGGCTTAACGATTTCAGAAGTTTCCCAATCAATTTTATATTTTCTTTTACGGGCTTCATCAATTGAAATATATGATTTTTCTTTGCCTCGTTTTAGGAACTTGGTTCTAAATTCATCATAATCAGCCTTTAACTTTCTTACATATTCGTTTGATGTTTTCTTATTCAATAAATCACCAACAACGGTAACTGCCCTTGAAGCATCATTCACATGAACCACGGCATTTTTATACTGTGTATCAATTTTTACTGCCGTATGTGCTTTTGAGGTGGTGGCACCTCCAATCAATAATGGCAATTCAAAATTCTGGCGCTGCATTTCTTTGGCTAAATACACCATTTCGTCAAGCGACGGCGTAATTAATCCAGACAAACCTATCGCATCCACACGTTCTTTAATGGCTGTTTCAATAATTTTTTCTGGTGGCACCATAACCCCCATATCCACGATTTCATAATTATTACACGCTAAAACCACGCTCACAATATTTTTACCAATATCATGGACATCGCCTTTTACGGTTGCCATTAATATTTTACCAACAGGTTCTTGCTTATCGGTTTTTTCAGCTTCAATAAAAGGGTTTAAATAGCCTACTGCTTTTTTCATCACACGGGCAGACTTTACCACCTGTGGCAAGAACATTTTACCAGCTCCAAACAAATCGCCCACCACATTCATGCCAATCATTAAATGCCCTTCAATAACATCAATGGGTTTTTCGGCTTCTAGCCGTGCTTGTTCAATATCTTCAATAATAAACGCATCGATTCCTTTAACCAAAGCGTGGGTAATTCTATCTTGAAGCGGATTTTCACGCCAAGATAAATCGACTCCTTTTTCGGTTTTTGAGCCTTTTACGGTTTCTGCAAAATCCAATAAACGTTCGGTTGCATCTTCTCTTCTATCTAAAATAACATCTTCAACATGCTCCAATAAATCCTTTGGAATATCATCATAAACCTCCAAAAGCGCAGGGTTTACAATACCCATGTTCATACCTGCCTGAATGGCGTAATATAAAAACACCGAATGCATGGCTTCGCGTACGCCATCATTTCCACGGAATGAAAACGACACATTACTCACACCTCCACTAACACTTACATTTGGTAAATTTTCACGAACCCAACGCGTAGCCTCAATAAAATCGATGGCGTTTCTACGGTGTTCTTCCATACCTGTTGCGACAGGAAATATATTTAAATCGAAAATAATATCTTCGGAAGGAAAGCCTACTTTGTTCACCAATATTTCATAAGAACGTTTTGAAATCTCAATACGTCGGTCATAATTATCGGCTTGTCCAACTTCATCAAAAGCCATAACGATGACTGCTGCTCCGTAACGTTTTAATCGCTTGGCTTCCCAGATAAATTTTTCTTCGCCTTCTTTAAGCGAAATAGAATTTACGACACATTTTCCTTGCACCACTTGAAGACCTGCTTCAATAATTTCCCATTTGGAGCTATCAATCATAATAGGCACACGGGAAATATCGGGTTCAGCAGCAATTAAATTCAAAAAACGAACCATGGATTCTTTACCATCTATCAATCCGTCATCAAAATTAATATCTATTATTTGCGCACCGCCATCCACTTGATGACGTGCAATATCTAAGGCTTCATCAAATTTCTCTTCTTTAATCAATCGAAGAAATTTTCGAGAACCTGCCACATTAGTACGTTCGCCAATATTTATAAAATTGCTGTTTTCGTTTAAAACCAAAGGTTCTAAACCAGACAATTTCATGTATTTTGTTTGTTTTATTTTCATTTACTTTCTTTCTCAGACCTGTCAGATTTTAAAAACCTGACAGGTCTCTAAACTTTATCTATAATGTTCTACTATTGGAAACGGCTCGTAAAAATGGTGCAATAATGCTTTCCATTCTTGATATTTTTCCGATTTACGAAAACCAATCTCATGGTCTTCAATCGTTTCCCAATTTACTAATAGAATATATTTATTCTCTTGCTCAACGCACTTTTTTAATTCGTGCGAGATGTAACCTTTAATTGATGAAATAATGCTTTCTGCTTTTTGAAAATTGGTTTCAAAATCTGCTGAAAGTCCTTTTTTGATGTTTAATGTGGCTACTTCTAGAATCATTTATAAATTTTAATGCGATGCTGAAACAAGTTCAGCATGACGCCGTGGTTTATATTTTGCTGCAATGTTTGCAATGACACGAATATGTTCTGGAGATGTTCCACAACAACCACCAATAATATTTATTAAATTCTTTTTAAGATATTCCTCTATTTGTTCACCCATTTCTTCAGGGGTTTCATCATATTCTCCAAACGCATTTGGCAAACCTGCATTGGGATGCGCCGAAATAGCAAAATCTGTTTTATTGGCAATCGCTTCTAAATGTGGTTGTAATAAATTAGCTCCCAAAGCACAATTAAACCCAATGGATAATAATGGAATATGCGATACCGAAATTAAAAAAGCTTCTGCTGTTTGTCCAGATAATGTTCGCCCTGAAGCATCGGTAATCGTTCCGCTTAACATAATCGGGATATCAATATTGCGTTCTTCTTTTACTTCTTCAATAGCGAATAATGCGGCTTTAGCATTTAAGGTATCAAAAACGGTTTCAACCAATAAAATGTCTGCTCCACCATCTATCAAAGCTTCCACTTGTTGTTTGTATGCGATGCGCAATTCATCAAAAGTCACGGCTCTGTAACCTGGGTCGTTTACATCAGGTGACATGCTTGCTGTACGGTTTGTTGGCCCGATAGAACCCGCTACAAACCGTGGTTTATGAGGTTCTTTAGCTGTAAACTCGTCTGCTACTTCCTTGGCAATTTTTGCCGATTGAAAATTGAGTTCATACACCAAATCTTCCATTTGGTAATCTGCCATAGCAATGGTTGTTCCCGAGAACGTATTGGTTTCTATGATATCTGCTCCCGCCTCAAAATACTTGGCATGAATTTCTTTGATGGCTTTTGGTTGTGTAATAGACAATAAATCGTTATTGCCCTGCAATGGCGTAGGATAATCTTTAAAACGCTCGCCCCTAAAATCTTCTTCTGCAAATTTATAGGCTTGTAACATGGTACCCATAGCACCATCTAAAACCAAAATACGCTCTTCTAATGCTTGATGTATTTTTGACATTTTATATTTCTTTTTTAATACTTTCAAAAGCAATTTAAGCCTTCAAAAATTATTATTCTATTCATCAAATAACGGCGAAGATAAATACCTATCGCCTCTATCACAAATAATTGCGACAATAATACCTTCTTCTATTGTTTCTGCTATTTGCAATGCACAGAACACCGAACCTCCACTACTCATTCCTGCAAAAACGCCTTCTTCTTTAGCTAATCGCTGGGTGGTTTTTTTAGCATCTTCTTCGCTTACATCTACCACGATATCCACTCGATTTCTATCAAAAAACTTGGGTACATACTCAGGCGACCATTTCCTGATTCCAGGTATTCTGGCATCATCTGCTGGTTGTGCCCCCACAATAGTGATGTTCTTATTTTGCTCCTTAAGAAATCTTGAAACTCCCATTATGGTTCCTGTGGTACCCATGGCTGAAACGAAGTGCGTGATTTCACCTTCGGTATCTTTCCAAATTTCTGGGCCCGTGGTTTTATAATGCGCTTTCCAGTTATCATCATTTTCAAATTGATTTAAAAGCACATAGCCTTTTTCATCTCTCAGTTTAAAAGCTAAATCCCTAGAGCCTTCTATACCAACATCTGCCGAGGTTAAAATAACTTCGGCCCCATAAGCTCGCATGGTTTTCACGCGTTCTTCGGTGGAGTTTTCAGGCATAATCAATACCATTTTCAAGCCCAAAAAATTAGCAATAAATGCCAACGCAATACCCGTATTCCCGCTTGTTGCTTCAACTAAAGTACCTCCTTTTTTAATATCGCCTCGTTTCAGGGCTTCATTAATCATATTAAAAGCAGCGCGGTCTTTTACACTACCCCCAGGATTATCACCTTCTAATTTTAAAAAGAGTCTTACCCCTTTTTTGTTTATAATATGACTTGCTTCTACAAGGGGTGTATTTCCTATTTGGTCTAAAATTGTTTTACCGTATGCCATTCTTTTTTGGTCTGATTTTAATTTCTGTTTGGTACGTTACTAAGGAGTTTTCTGGAACGGATTGGGTTATCCAAACATTGGCTCCGATGATGCTGTTGGCACCAATAACAATATCGCCTCCCAAAATGGTAGCATTGGCATAAATACACACATTGTTTTCAATGGTTGGGTGTCTTTTGGTTGAAGCCAAACTTTTTTCTACCGAAATACCTCCAAGCGTAACCCCTTGATATATTTTAACGTGTTCTCCAATAATAGATGTTTCGCCAATTACAATTCCCGTGCCGTGGTCAATGTAAAATGAATCACCAATAGTGGCGCCCGGATGAATATCAATACCCGTAATGCCATGAATAAATTCACTCATCATTCTTGGTAAAATATGAACCTTTAAATTATAAAGTGCATGACTCAATCTATAAATTGAAATGGCATAAAATCCTGGATACGCCATGTAAATTTCCGCTAAACTGTGCGAAGCAGGATCGTTATTTTCAAAAGCAATCGCATCTAAATCCAGTTTTCTTCTAATCTCTGGAAGTTGAGACTTAAACGTTTTCCAAATAGTTTCACCATTTTCAATCTCTAATTTAGAAAGTATTTCTAAAAATGTTGTTTCCAAATAATCATCATGAACCTCTTCTTGCTCGCAATCGAACAAGGAGTAAAATAGCCTTTTAGTAAACGTTTTAGCAGTATCTTTTAAACAAACATTATAACTTTTCATGTGTTCTATTTGTTCTAAAATTTGAATTTATAAAAGTAAAACTTATCCAATTAAATCCCACCTTATTTAAACATTAAATCCTACAAGGCATAAACCTTGCAGGATTGTATTTTATTATATTTATTATTTTGGCATTTCCCTATCGGGTCGGGCTTTCTCTACTCGCTCGCTCCCTCCTTCGTTGGGAAGCTCAAACACACAGTTCAATCCCTAATGCACATATCCGCCAAGGTTATTTTCAAACCCGAGCTTAATAATTTTTAGTTAATAGCCTGAACCACTGCTTTTGGTGCTTCTTTTCTTGAACCATCAAAACCATCAATTCCACTAACCGTTGTATATTTTAAAACGTATTTTTTACCTGGATTGATAATTCTATAAGCCGCTTGACACATTAAAGTAGCCTCATGAAATCCACAAAGAATCAATTTCAATTTTTCTGGATAAGTATTCACATCGCCAATGGCAAAAATACCAGGAATGTTAGTTTGGTAGTTTAAACTATTATCCACTTTAATGGCGTTCTTTTCTATTTCCAATCCCCAGTTTCCAATAGGCCCTAATTTAGGCGACAACCCAAATAATGGAATAAAATGGTCGGTTTCAATTTGAGATGCTTCACCATCTTTTACAACAGTTACTGCTTCAATTTTACCATCGCCATGCAATTCAGTAACCTCAGCTGGTGTCACTAAATTGATTTTACCTTCTTTGGTCAATTCACCTACTTTTTCAACAGAATCTAAGGCACCTCTAAACTCATTTCTTCTATGAATCAATGTAACCTCAGAAGCCACATCCGCTAAAAAGATACTCCAATCCAAAGCAGAGTCACCTCCACCAGAAATAACCACTCTTTTATCTCTATAAACTTCTGGGTCTTTAATGAAATACTCAACCCCTTTATCTTCGTAATCTGCAATGCCTTCAATAGCAGGTTTTCTTGGTTCAAAAGACCCTAAACCACCTGCAATAGCGACTACAGGCGCTTGATGTTGCGTTCCTTTATTGGTCGTAACTATAAAAGACCCGTCGTCTTGTTTTTCAATAGTTTCGGCACGCTCTCCCAATGTAAAGCCTGGTTCGAACTGTTTTCCTTGTTCCAACAAATTTCTGGTTAAATCTCCTGCCAATACTTCGGGAAACCCCGGAATATCATAGATTGGTTTTTTAGGGTAAATTTCAGAACATTGTCCGCCTGGCTGTGGTAATGCATCAATTAAGTGGCATTTTAATTTTAACAACCCAGCTTCAAAAACCGTAAATAATCCTGTTGGCCCCGCTCCTATTATAAGTATGTCTGTTTTAATCATTTTATGACTCTTTTTACTCTATTTTTTCTCAATTAATCCTTTGGTAAATTCATTAAGTGTTTCCACTTTTTGCTCGAAATCACCTTTTATAGTTTTTCTATATTCATTCAAATTTTGAACCAAATCGTCCACATTTTCTGGAATGACATCCTCAAAAAACTGACGTAATCTTTTGGCCGTTGTTGGCGATTTCCCATTGGTTGAAATCGCTACTTTCACGTTGCCTTTGGTTACAATACCACCCATATAAAAATCACAATATGGTGGGTTGTCTGCTACATTTACTAAAATGCTTCGTTTTCTACAATGCTTATGAACTTTTATGTTCACATTAGGAACATCGGTCGTAGCAACAACAATATGCTTTCCTTTTAAATGCTTTTTTTTGTATTTACTTTTTACTAAAGTAACATTACCCTTTTTCGCCAAAGACACAGTGCCTTCTCTAAACATTGGTGACACCATTGTTACACAAGCATCTGGACTGGATTTCAACAAAAATGTCAATTTTTCTTCAGCCACATGTCCACCTCCAACAATCAGTACATTTAAACTTTTTGCCTTCAAAAAAATGGGATATAAATTGTTTCTTTCCAAAACTTATTCTTTTACAGCAACCTCTTTATACACAGCATCTAAAACAACGCGCTCTTTTACAACATCGCCAATAACAATAATGGCTGGTGAGGCCAATTGCTTTTCCTTAACAATTTGCTGAATAGTACCAATAGCACCTATACCCACATTTTCATTGTCTCTGGTGCCATTTTGTATGATAGCCACTGCGGTATCTTGTTTGTTTTCAGCAGTAAAAACTGCAACAATTTCATCCAATTTGTGCATGCCCATTAAAATAACAACCGTTGCGGTTGACTTTGCAGCCAATGCCACATCGTTTGATAATTGATGTGCTTTGGTTGTAGCCGTAACCACCCAGAAACTCTCTGAAGCCCCACGTTTTGTTAACGGAATGCCTTGATATGCCGGTGCCGCAATAGACGACGAAATACCAGGAACCACAAAGGTTTCCAAACCAAATTGCCTTGCATAATCTATCTCTTCCGCTCCGCGACCAAAAATAAATGGGTCGCCTCCTTTTAATCGAACAACGCTTCCTTTTTCTTTGGCTTTAGAAACGATTAACTCATTGATTTGTTCTTGCTGAAAGGCATAACACCCTTTTCGTTTTCCCACAAAAATAATCTCTGTACCTTTTGATGCATACTCTAAAAGCGCTTCATTTATAAGAGCGTCATAAAGTATCACATCGGCAGACTCAATGGCTTTGATAGCTTTAATCGTTATCAATTCCACATCGCCTGGGCCTGCGCCTACAACCGTTAATTTTGGGGTTTTCAAACTCATTATTTATTTTTTAAACAGCTTTTTTATCAAGCTTGTTTTCTTCTTCTCTAAACGCTCTTACTTTAGACAAAAACTGATTTGAATTTTCAATATATTTAGCAGCAAAATCTTGAGTTGGTGCATTTTTATTAATTTGATAAATCAATTCTGAAAATGGAGTTCCTAAATCTATTTTTCCACTTTCAATAAACAATTCGTCAAACTGGCTAATGATACCTGCATGTGTATTGGTGCTTTTGTTTTCAGCAATCAACAATGCTTTTGCTGAATTTACCATAGAACCATAAGCATGATAGATAGCACTTGAGTACACTTTGTTATCAAAAGATTCTTTGGCGTTTTCAATTTTTTCTTCACTTTCATAAAACAAAGTGGCAATTAAATCAATAACCACACCGGCACATTCGCCGATTCCAATTTCTTTAACATATTCCTCATTTGTTCCCCAATCAATAAAATCATCTTGGGTTAAATTAGAAACATCGGACAAATCAGTAAGTAAATCATAAAAATAACGTTCACCTGTTATCTTATAGTAATCAAAAAAGCTTTTCCCATCGGCATTTGCTTCAAAATCGTTTAATATTCTTCGCAATGCTTCAGGGCCTCTTTTACTTGGCACTTTCACCACTTTATCAGCAAAAACACCTTTTCCATCTCCAAGGTTTCCACCACCCAACAATACTTGCAAAGCAGGCGCTACCAATTTATCTGGCGTACGAACCGACATGCCTTGGAAACCAATATTTGCCATATTGTGTTGCCCACACGCATTCATACAACCACTAATTTTTATTACTAAATCTTCTTTTTCAAGGTATTGTGGATATTCTGCTTTTATAACACGCTCCAACTCATCTGCAATACCGGTACTACTAGCTATACCTAAATTACAAGTATCTGTTCCAGGGCATGCAGTGATATCTACCGCTTTGTTATAACCGACTTCAACAAAACCTAACTTTTCCAATTCGTTATAGAAAAACGGTACCAATTCTCTTTTTACAAAAGGAATGACAATGTTTTGACGAAGCGATAAACGTATTTCGCCTGCTGCATATTTTTCTACTAAATCAGCTAATAAACGTGCTTTATCTGTATAAAAATCACCCAGCAATACTTTAATTCCTATTGCTACAAACCCTTCCTGCTTTTGAGGAATTAAATTTGTTGATTTCCAAGTTTCAAAAGCTTTTTGGTCCTTTATAGTTACTTGAGGAATATCATTAATTTCTACTGGTTTTGAAGCCACATACGCATCGGCATCAATAGCAACTGTTTTAAACTCAATGGCTTTTTGCTCTTGATCAACCAAGTCTTTAAAAGCATCAAGTCCGATGTCTTTAATTAAGAATTTCATACGTGCTTTAGCACGGCTTTTACGCTCGCCATAACGGTCAAAAACTCGTACAACCCCTTCCATTAAAGGAATGATCTTATCCGTTGGCAAAAAGCTATACAATTCATCTGCTTCACGAGGTTGAGACCCCAATCCGCCACCAATCATAACTTTGAAACCACGCTCACCATTTTCAATTTTGGCTATAAAACCTAAATCGTGCATGTATGAAAGTCCTGTATCCTCATCTGAAGAAGAGAAAGAGACTTTAAACTTACGTCCCATTTCCTGACTAATCGGATTTCTTAAAAAGAAACGAAACAAAGCATCAGCATACGGCGATACATCAAATGGCTCATCTATATCTATACCAGCTAATTCTGAGGCAGTTACGTTACGCACTGTATTTCCACAAGCTTCACGTATTGTAATATCGTCTTGATCCAATTGCGCCCAAAGTTCTGGTGTTCGTTTAATATCCACATAGTGAATTTGAATATCCTGACGGGTAGTAATGTGTAAACGACCACGAGAATATTCATCAGAAACGTCTGAAATTCTACGTAATTGATTGCTCTTTACTTTTCCGTATGGCAATTTTATACGAATCATCTGCACACCTTCTTGACGTTGGCCGTAAATACCACGTGCCAAACGAAGGCTTCTAAATTTCTCTTCGTCTATTTTTCCATTATTGAAAAGCTCAATTTTATTGGCTAAATCAATAATATCCTTTTCAACAATTGGGTTTTCTATTTCTGTTCTAAATGTTTGCATTTTCTTTTTTTTATTGGATGAAACCAGCTCCCACTGTATTATTATTCTGTTTGTCAATTAAAATAAACGATCCGTTTGTTCTATGATTTTTAAATTGATCGTAGAAAATTGGTTTATTTAATTTAAAAGTTACAGACGCAATATCATTTACATTTAATCCTGTAACATCTTTTTCAAAACCTGAATAATCAGGATTGATTTTATGGTTAATGCGTTCTACTTTCGCCAACACTTTATTAACGCCGTGCTGTACAACATATTTACCACCAACCGTTAATTGATTAGAATCCATCCAACATACATTGGCAGTAAATTGCTTATCGATGGTTGGCAAATCGCCTTCCTTAACAATCATATCACCTCTACTAACATTGATATCGTTTTCTAAAGTAATGGTTACTGATGAACGTCTTGACGCCGTTTGGTATTTTTCATCATAAAAATAAATATCCTTTATCTTAGAACGTGTTTTTGATGGCAACACCATAATATCATCTCCAACACTTAATTCGCCACCATACACTTTTCCTGCATAGCCTCTATAGTCATGGAAATCTTCAGTTTTAGGACGAATAACATATTGCACTGGGAAACGCGGTGTACCCACATTATAAATATCTGCTTTATTTAATTGTTCTAAATGTTCCAACAATGCTTCGCCTTTGTACCAAGACATTTTATCTGACTTGTTCACAACATTATCACCTTTTAAAGCACTAACTGGAATGAATGTTATTTTTTGGTCTTGATAATCTCTTTTGCTCATCAAATCAGAAAAATCAGCTTTGATTTTATTGTAAACATCTTCCGAGTAATCTACCAAATCCATCTTATTAATGGCAACTACAACATCTTTAATTCTCAATAAATTATTGATAAAGAAGTGACGATTGGTTTGTTCAATCACACCTTTTCTGGCATCGATTAAAATGATAGATGCTTGCGATGTTGACGCTCCCGTAACCATGTTTCGTGTATATTCTACGTGGCCAGGTGTATCGGCAATGATGTAACTTTTCTTTTTTGTTGAAAAATAAATATGTGCAACATCAATAGTGATTCCTTGTTCTCTTTCTGCAACTAAACCGTCCGTGGCCAATGAAAAATCCAAATAATCATAACCACGTTGCTTACTTGTTTTTTCAATAGCTTCTAACTTATCAGACGTTAATGATTTTGTATCGTAAAGAATACGTCCTATTAAGGTACTTTTTCCATCATCTACACTTCCTGCTGTTGCAATTTTTAATACTTCCATATTTTTTATGCTGTTGGCTATTGGCTTTTAGCTGTTAGCTATTTGCCGCTTGCTTAATTTATAATCTTTTTATTTTGCCAATGGCTAATCGCCAAAAGCTAAGAGCGAAAATTTGCTTTTGCAAATTTTAAAAATACCCTTGTTGTTTACGTTTTTCCATGGCTGCTTCTGAGCGTTTATCGTCAATACGTGCTCCACGCTCAGAAATAGTAGAATCTCTAATTTCTTCTACAACCTTAGAAATGGATACGGCATCAGACAACACTGCTGCGGTACAACTCATATCGCCAACAGTTCTGAAACGCACCATTTTTTCTAACACTTCTTCGTTATCATCTCTATAAACAATACCATCTTCTGCAGACCAAATCATTCCATCCCTTAAGAATACTTTACGCCTATGTGCAAAATAAATAGAAGGAATTTCGATGTTTTCAGCTTCAATATAAGACCAAACATCTAATTCTGTCCAGTTTGAAATTGGGAACACACGAACGTTTTGTCCTAATTCAATTTCACCATTCAACATATCGAACAATTCAGGACGTTGGTTTTTTTCATCCCACTGACCAAAATCATCACGTACTGAAAAAATACGCTCTTTAGCTCTTGCTTTTTCTTCATCACGACGAGCACCACCTATACAAGCATCAAATTTAAATTCTTCAATAGCATCTAAAAGCGTAGTAGTTTGCAACATATTTCTGCTTGCATAACGACCAGATTCTTCCTTTACTTTACCTTCATCAATAGAATCTTGAACATTTCTTACGATTAGTTCCAAACCTAATTCTTTAACCAAACGGTCTCTAAATTCAATAGTTTCTGGAAAGTTATGCCCCGTATCAATGTGCATTAAAGGAAATGGCACTTTTGCTGGGTAAAAGGCTTTTACAGCTAATCTCACTAAAGTGATTGAATCTTTTCCCCCTGAAAATAACAACACAGGTTTTTCAAATTGTGCTGCCACCTCTCTCATGATATAGATGGCTTCGTTTTCTAATGAATTTATGTTTGATGTGTCTTTATTCATAATCTTATTTATCATTTATCCTAAGCATGTAAACCACACTCTCTGTTTTCTAACGCTTTAGTTGGGTCGAAATATTTGAATTCGTTTGTTAATTTATTTTCTTTAATATAGGTATCTAATTTTTCATCAGACCAATAATAAAACGGGCTTACTTTTAAAACACCATCTTTACTCACACTAAAAATTCCGATGCTATCTCTAAAAGCGGTCTGGCCTTGACGTAAATTTGTAAACCACACTTTAGGTTTATGCTCATCCATGGCGCGTCTAAAGGGCTCCAACTTTACTTGCTCGGTAAACAAAGCGTGTTCTGGCGCATCAACGCTCGGTATGCCTAAAACCACATCTCTGTGTGACGATGTTTGTTTTGGTACATATAAAAAGATATTCAAGTTTAAATCTTTAATGACTTGTTCTGCGTGTTTGTAAGTTTGGGGTGTATTATACCCCGTATCGCACCAAACAACTGGCGTATTTGCATTTACAGTAGTAACTGCATGTAAAATTGTAGCTTCGTAAGGTCTGAAATTTGTGGTAACCACAGCATCTTGACTCAACTCCAGTGCTTTTTTTACAATGTTTGAAGGTAATGCTTTTTCAAACTCTTTATTTAATATATCTATTTGTTCTTGTGAAATCATATTTACTATTTACTATAAATTATCTACCCCATTTAATGGTGTTCCAAATACGTTCGTGGAAAAAATACAAAACCATTTTTGTAACCAACTCCACAGAGCCGATTGAAAACGCTAAAGCTAATTGCCCCGTAATTACCCAAGAAATCAAAATGGTATCCAAAGTTCCGATTATCCTCCAACTTATAGATTTCACTATACTTCTTAAAGGCTTTTCTTTAACCACATCCTCTTTGTAGGTAGCGCTTTTTTTTTCTTTTAATATCATTTGCCCAATCATTTTAACAAGTTTTATATTAATCCTATCGGATTAGTAGGGATTACAAAAGTAATACTTTTTATGACACTATAAAGCATGATTAACAATTTTTTAGAACTATGGAACATTTTCAAGTTAAATTGAAGAAAATAATTAAAAAACATGATTATTTTACGATATTATCATTTGCTTCGACGCTTGACAAATCTGCTAAAGTGTTATTTCTTAGCACATTTAAGGTACTATCCCGCACTTGAATCATAAGTTTGTTAACGCTGCATGCATGCTCGTCTACACAATCATCACACTTTTCATAAAAATTTAAACTAACGCAAGGTACCATGGCTATAGGACCTTCAAGAATTCTTAAAACATCAGTCATTAAAATATCTTTAGGTTCTTTTAGCAAATAATAGCCTCCTAATTTTCCTTTTTTAGAACCTAAAAAACCTGATTTGCGTAAAGTCAATAAAATGCTTTCCAAAAATTTATGCGGAATGTGTTCACTTTTGGAAATTTGACTAATCTGCACAGGGCATTCTTTACTAGCTCTCGCTATGTAAGTGAGAGCTTTAAGTCCGTATTTTGTTTTTTTGGATAGCATGGTTGCGAAGGTACTAATTTAAAGCTTGCTCTAAATCTGCTATAACATCATCTATATGTTCCAATCCTACAGACACTCTTACCAATCCATCAGTAATGCTCACTTCCAATCTATCTGCTTCAGACAATTTACTGTGTGTGGTACTTGCTGGGTGCGTTACAATGGTTCGGGTATCGCCAAGGTTTGCGGATAACGAACACATTTTTATGGCATCTAAAAATTTACGACCAGCTTCTACCCCACCTTTTACTTCAAAAGCAACAATACTTCCGCCGGATTTCATTTGTTTTTTAGCGATTTCATACTGCGGATGCGATTTTAAAAACGGATATTTCACCCAATTCACATTGGGGTGCGCTTCTAAAAACTCAGCTACTTTAAAGGCATTTTCACAATGTTTGTCCACTCGAACCGCTAAAGTTTCTAAACTTTTAGACAATACCCAAGCATTAAATGGAGACAAAGCAGGCCCTGTATTTCTTGAGAACAAATAGATTTCCCTAATCAAATCAGCGTTTCCTACGGTAACACCACCTAAAACACGCCCTTGACCGTCCATTAATTTTGTTGCTGAATGAATGACCAAGTGCGCTCCAAATTTTATAGGCTGTTGTAAATAAGGTGTTGCAAAGCAATTATCTATCACTAAAAGTAAATTGTGTTTTTTGGCAATAGCTCCCAACAGTTCTAAATCCAACACATCAACAGCAGGGTTGGTGGGCGATTCGGCGTATAAAATTTTTGTGTTGGGCTGAATTAAACTTTCTATTTTATCAACATCACTAACCTTAAAATAGCTTGTTTCAATATGCCATTTTGGCAAATACTTGGTAAACAAACTATGTGTAGAACCAAATACCGAACGGCATGACACAATGTGGTCACCACTATTCAACAAGGCTGCAAAAGTTGAAAACACAGCTGCCATACCCGTTGCAAAGGCATAACCAGCCTCTGCACCTTCCATTTTGCATACCTTATCTACAAATTCAGTCGTGTTTGGGTTGGTAAATCGGCTGTAAATATTGCGTTCTTTTTCTTCGGCGAACGAGGCACGCATGTCTTCAGCATCTTCAAACAGAAAACTGGATGTTAAATATAACGGACTGGTGTGTTCTAAATATTCGCTACGGCCTAATTGCGTACGGACGGCTTCGGTTTCAAATTGTTTTTCTTTGCTCATTAATTCTATTTTTTCGCCACGAATTCTTTAATTATTTCAAATTAAAAATTCATGAATCTGTGGCTAAATTTATTTGTATTCAAGGTTAAAAGATGCTTCGACTGCGCTCAGCATGACATCCAATAGCTTAATTTATATGTTTAGACAACCTTAAAATATCTCCAAAAACACCGCGTGCCGTAACCTCAGCACCAGCACCAGCACCTTGGATTACGATTGGTTGTTCACCATAAGATTCTGTAAATATTTCAAAAATAGCATCAGACCCTTTAATATGCCCTAATGTACTATCCTCTGGAATGGACACTAATTTTACTTCCAAATTTCCTTTATCTTGAGATAAATCTCCAGACAAATCACCCACATATCTTAATACGTGTCCTGGTTTTTGATTGTCTTTTATTTTTTGAAATTCATCATCTAAAACATCCAACTGCTTTAAAAACGATTCCACCGAAATATTTTGATAGGCTTCTGGAATTAGATTTTGCACAGACACGTCTTCAAATTCATTTTGCAAATCTAACTCTCTTGCTAGAATTAACAGTTTTCTGGCCACATCATTTCCTGAAAAATCTTCACGAGGGTCGGGTTCTGTAAAACCTTTGTCAATCGTTTCTTGAATGATTTCACTAAATGGTTTGTCCTCCACCGAAAAATTATTGAACAAATAACTCAACGTCCCTGAAAAAACACCTCTAATCCTTGTGATATTTTCACCGGACTCGTGCAACAATTTAATAGTATCAATCAATGGTAATCCTGCACCAACCGTTGTTTCGTATAAATATTGCTTGTTATTATTTTTAAGTTGAACCCTTAAATCTTTATAAAAATCATGCGAAATGGTATTGGCAATTTTATTGGACGACACCAAATCGAAACCTGCCTCAACCAATGGTACATAATTTTTATAGAATTCGGAACTTGCCGTATTATCAACCGCAATCAAATTTTCTAAATGATGCGTTTTGGTATAGTCGATAATGTCATTTATCGTAAAATCATTGGTTGCTGATTTAATTGATTTTTCCCAATATTTATCAACCCCTTTTTTATTTAAAATGACTTGTTTGGAGTTGGCAACAGCGAACACATTCAAATTGATGCCTTTTCGTTTTTCAATCTCATCTTTCGATTTTAAAATCTGATTGATTAGTGCGCCTCCAACCCCACCATGTCCAAAAATGGCAATGTTAATTCGTTTGGAAATCCCGAAGATTTCACCATGAATCACATTCAACGCTTTATGCAATTGCGATTTTTTAACCACCAAACTCACATTACGTCCAGTGACCGTATTGTTGAACAACAACGGGGTAATCTGGTTTTTTATAAGCGCATTAAATGGTTTATGGAACGAACTCAATTCAATACCGATTATGGAAATAACCGATACATCATCCACCACCGCAATTTTATTAACATCTTGCGAATAGAAATCATTTTCAAACTCGCGTTCCAAAGCCACCACTGCTTGTGTTGCTTGGTCGGCATTGATTATAAACCCAATACCTCTTTCTGAAGAACCTTGAGAAATAATACTAACACTGATGTTTTTTGTAGCCAACGCTCCAAAAATTCGAGCATCCACACCACTTTTACCTAATAAACCACGACCTTCCAAATTCAATAAGGCCACATTATCCAATACGGATAAAGACGTAACTTCTTTAGAATTTGGTTTTGCAGTTATTAAAGTGCCTTCATCTTCTGGATTAAAAGTATTTAAAATACGTAGATTGATATTTTTTTCGACTAATGGAATGATGGTTTTTGCATGCAAAATAGTCGTGCCGAAATTCGCCAATTCATTCGCTTCACTAAAAGATAATTCCCTGATTTTTTTGGCATCAGATACTAAATCCGGATTTGCAGTGTAAATACCGTTTACGTGTGTATAATTTTGCAACTCATCGGCATCTAAATAATTAGCCAATAACGCTGCGGTATAATTACTACCGTTTCTACCCAGCGTGGTGGTTTCATTCTTTAAATTGGAAGCGATAAAACCGGTTACCACATTAACTGTACCTTCGTTTTCCTTAAAATGTTTTTTAATATTATCTTTTGATAATTGCAAAATAGGCTGTGCGTTACCAAAAGCGTCATCGGTTTTAATCAGTTGCCTAGAATCGATGGCTTTTGATGTGATGCTACGGTCATTCAATAATTGGGTTACCAACTTGGCCGACAACAACTCACCTTGCGCCAAAACCTCATCTTTGGTTTTTTTACTATAATCGCCCAACAGACTCACGCCTTCAAAAAGCTTTTCAAGTTTTGAAAATTCCGCCGAAAAATCAATACTTTTAAAAGGAGCTATTTGATAGGTTTTGAAAGCTTCCCACTTTGTTTTATAATCGTCACCTTTTGCGGCTTTATTCAATAAAGATTCTAATTCGTCGGTGGTTTTGCCTCTGGCAGAAACCACTACAGCAATGCGCTCCCCTTCATTTACTTTTTTTTCAATGATGGTTATCACTTTATTCAAACCTTCGCCGTTTGCCAATGATTTACCACCAAACTTTAATATTTTCATCTTTCTCTTTTTAGAATTTGGCAAAAAGATACCTTCTATAATTTTTTCAAGTTGCTCATATTCCATTAAAAACGCATCGTGCCCATGCACCGAAGTAATCTCATTATAGGTCACGTTTGGATGTGTTAAAGCCAGTTGTTTGTGGGTTTGCTTGTTTTCTTCAGCAGTAAAAAACAAATCGGAATCTACCCCAACAATATGAATATTGGCCTTGATGTTTTCCAAAATAAATTCATCTTCTCGATTCTTGGTAACATCAATGGTCTTTAATAACTGATTCATCAATTTGTAAGCCGATAACTGAAAGCGCTCTTGCAATTTTTTACCGTGGTGCAATAACCAACTTTCTACATTAAAAACCTCGGAATTATCATTTTTGGAACGATGGAAACGTTCTTTAAAAGATTCTGGTGTTCTGTAACATAACATAGCATGCATTCTGGCATCATGCACGGGATTTTTGGAATTTAACAAAAAGGCTTCTTGAATCTGGCAATTCGCAATCAACCAATCGGTAGATTTCCAATCCGTCGCCACAGGAATTAAGTGCTCTGTAATTTCTGGACTTAAAACTGCCATTTCCCAAGCGATGCCACCACCTAAAGAACCACCAATAAGAGCAAAAAGGGTATCAATTTTTAATTCTTTTAATCCTATTAAAAATAGTTTGGCAATATCTCTAGCCACAAAATCTTTATAGTTTTCAATAACAAACCCATCAAAACTATTTCCGGGTATGTTGAATGCCAAAATGGTGTACTGATTAGTATCAATCACTTTATCTTCGCCAACCAAATCTTTCCACCAGCCATCTTTTCCCGCCACATGGCTATTGCCCGTTAAAGCATGGTTTACCTGTACTATGGGAGCAGTTCCTAAAGCTTTTCCAAAGGTTTGATAACTTAAATTTACCTCAGGAATAAGCACTCTACTTTCTGTGGTAAAGTTTTTAATGACAATATGTTGCAAAGAGTGTTCCAATGATTTTTATTTTAAGACCTGTCAGGTTTTTTTATTGGCTAAACGTAGTCAAAGCTAAAACCTGATAGACCTGAGTATATTAATTATATTTTATCAAAAGCAGCTTTTAAATCGGCTTTTAAATCTTCTATGTTTTCCAAGCCAACAGACAAACGAATCAAATCACTTGATACGCCTGCGGCAGCCTGCTGCGCCTCATTTAATTGCTGGTGCGTGGTACTTGCTGGATGAATAATCAATGACTTGGTATCGCCAATGTTTGCCAACAATGAAAACAACTGAGTATTATCTGAAATAGCTTTTGCGGCATCAAATCCGCCTTTCGCACCAAAAGTAATCAAACCACTTTGTCCGTTTGGCAAATATTTATCAGCCAAAGCCTTGTATTTACTACTTTCCAGACCTGGGTAGTTTACCCAAGTAACTTCATCTTGTGCTTCCAACCACTTCGCCAATTCCAATGCGTTTGCGCTGTGTTGTTTGATTCTAACTGGTAACGTTTCCAACCCTTGAATAATATTGAATGCGTTTGTTGGACTTAAAGCACCACCTAGATCTCTTAAACCTTCTAAAATTAACTTAAAAGTATAAGCGGCTGCACCCAACGCTTCGCTATACACCAAACCGTGGTATCCTGCTGAAGGCTCTGTAAATTCTGGGAATTTTCCGTTTGTCCAATCAAATGTTCCAGCATCGATTATGGCACCGCCTAATGAAGTTCCTTGTCCGCCTACATATTTTGTTAACGAGTGGATGACAATATCTGCTCCATGCTCAATAGGTTTCACCAATACTGAAGTAGCTACCGTATTATCAACAATAAACGGCACACCAGCTGCCTTTGCATGAACCGAAATAGATTTTAAATCCAAGACATCTAATTTTGGGTTCCCTAAAGATTCCACAAAAAAGGCTCTGGTATTATCTTGAACGGCTGCGGTAAAATTATCGGGATTATCGGCATCTACAAACGTGGTTGTAATGCCCAATCTTGGCAAGGTAACGTTTAATAAATTGAACGTACCGCCATATAAACTACTGGATGCTACAATATGGTCGCCTGCTTTTAGCAAGGTTAACAACCCTGTGGAAATCGCCGCAGTTCCCGATGCAAAAACCACCGCACCAATACCGCCTTCTACAGCCGCTAAACGGTCTTGCAAAATCTGGTTTGTGGGGTTGTTCAATCGGGTGTAAATAAAGCCTAATTCTTTTAATGAGAAAAGATTGGCAGCATGGTCTGTATCGTTAAAAACATACGATGTGGTTTGATAAATAGGAACCGCTCTGGTACCTGCGTTTGTTCTTACATCATGCCCTGCGTGTAATGCGTTGGTTTCAAATTTGTGTGTACTCATTTTTCTAATTTTTTTAGTTAATATTAGGTTCCCGCATTCGCGAGAATGATAATTTCAAAGGAAACAAAAAAAACAAATTTTCTGAATTTCTTTGTGAACCAAAAGCCAAAATAAGCTAGCGCTAGCGTACTTAATAGAAAAATGTTATAAGAAAATATAAAATTACAGAAAGTAATTTTGTTTTGTTATCTATCCAAACACCGATAAATGAATCGGTAATTTAAGTAGAATGTAGCACCTTCATTACTAAGTGTAAAGGGTTGCTAAGGTTTCATCGGGTCTATCCCTCCACCTTTCTTGATAACATTTCAATAAGTTATTGAACTTTTTTGTGAATGCAAATATTCAATTAATTAAGTGTAATATCCAAATTTTTTGGATAAAATTTACTTTTTCAAAATATTTTCTTGAAACTTTTCTCTAATTATAAGTCCGATAGGTTTGTTTTCAATTTTGGTTTCCAGCCATGAAATAATATCTAAATACAAAAATGCCCTGCTTTGATATGGGTCTTTTTCAAATTCCTTCAATTTTTTATGCAATTTCACAAACGCCCCTTTCACTTCATGCGGATAGATATCGCCCAGTCCTCTTAAAAATTTTATCATTTCCTTTTGAACTTCGTATAAATCCTCCATTTTAATTAAAAATTTATAGGTGCTTTTTATCAGCACTTCCAAATTATAATCCAAGCCCGCTTCGTAATGTGCCACTAAGTTCAAAACCCTAGAGAAACACAATAAATCCTCACGCATTTCAAGCGATTTGTTACTGATTATTTTTTCTAAAAAGTAAATGCATTTCCTGTTTTCGCCCGCACCAAAATACATGCTGGCTATTTTGTAATAAAACACCATAACGTGATGCTCGTCAATTCTATCTTGATATTTTTTTAACTTTATCAAAACCTCTTCAATCATGGGCAGACCTTCCTGAAAACGACCTTCGGTAAAATGCAAATTGAATTTGTTGTTGTACACATACAAAAACGTCAGCCCTTCAATATTATCATCTACAGGAAACCAAGACTCTTTAGTAACAGTTTCCAATTTTGAAAGTGATTCTTTAAACTTCTCATAATGCCTGAGATAAAATAAAGATTCCAATAAATAGTGATTTCCTCTTAAAAAGAACACGGGGTTCAGCACAATCATATCTTTATTATCATAAAAAAGCGTGACCCATTTTGAAGCATATTTATAACAGGACAAAAAATCTTGAGTTAAAAAACTGTACCACAAATGTGCTTTATAAAGCCATAATTTTTCCCTAAAATTTAAAGCATTGATATCATATTTAGGAAGTCTATCATTAAAATAATCGGTTATACGCTGGGTTTCTTTTTTATTTTTTACATAACCTGTTTTTAAAAACAGTCCATATAGCTGAAGTGATAAATTGGACAGTTTACTTGCCAATACATTTTGCTGGCTCAATTCTTTTGCCTGTATCGTCAGCTCATCGGCACGACTACTCCAACTCCTTGTAATGTACTGCGATTCTATCACTTTTTCAAGTTCTACAATTTCTGAAGCAATATTTTTTTCTTCATTGGCAATGGCCAAGCTTTTGGCTTTATCTAATATTTTTAAGCTTTGTTTGTACAAGCCTTTGTGATAGAGAATAGTAGCAAAATCAAGTTGTTCTCGTATTTGAATCCTAACATTTTGATGCGAAGGATTCAATCGTAAACTGATTAAAATCTGCTTATACAAATGTGCTTTTAAATTAGATAATTGCTGTTTTTTAACAATGCCCTTTTTTAAAATAACGGCTTCATCATAAGCGGGAAGCTTATCTAAAATATTAAAAAGCATCAAAAATTTAGAATCTTCATTAACTCCCAATCTGCCCACATAAAGTTTAAATTGTCGCTTTTCAGATTTAGACAATGATTTTATTAGTACAAACAAATTATCTTTTTGTTCCTTTGTCATAATGATAATAACAATCTTAAGTATTTGAATTACAAATATTTAAACATACCACAAACGTGTTAAACATCGTAAAAATAATGTGATACATTCTCTATTTAGGAAACCAAATTATACATTCGTAGCACAATAAGAAAATATATTTTACTAAATGTCTGATAACATCGTTCAAATTTTTGACACTACCCTACGTGATGGCGAGCAAGTACCTGGCTGTAAACTGAATACTGACCAGAAATTGATTATTGCAGAACAACTGGATTTTTTAGGTGTCGACATCATTGAAGCAGGATTCCCTGTTTCAAGCCCTGGCGATTTCAAATCGGTAGAGGCGATTTCAAAATTGGTCAAAAACGCTACTGTTTGCGGTCTTACAAGATCTGTTGAAAATGATATAAAAGTTGCTGCCGAAGCATTAAAATACGCAAAAAAACCAAGAATCCATACCGGTATTGGCACTTCGGAATCTCATATAAAATTCAAATTTAATACTACCCAAGATGCTATTATCGAGCGTGCCGTTCGTGCCGTGAGCTATGCCAAATCTTTTGTAGAAGATGTAGAATTTTATGCCGAAGATGCAGGAAGAACCGATAATGAATACTTGGCTCGTGTGTGCGAAGCCGTTATTAAAGCTGGTGCTACCGTTTTAAATATTCCAGATACTACAGGCTATTGTTTGCCTAGTGAATATGGTGCCAAAATAAAATACCTTAAAGAAAATGTAAAAGGGATTGACAAGGCTATTTTGTCCTGCCATTGCCATAACGATTTAGGTTTGGCTACAGCAAATTCCATTGAAGGCGTTATAAATGGTGCTAGACAGATAGAATGTACCATAAACGGTATTGGCGAGCGTGCAGGAAACACGGCACTTGAAGAAGTCGTCATGATTTTAAAACAACACCCCAACTTAAAATTAGATACCAACATCCAAACTGAAATGCTTTATGGCATCAGCCAATTGGTATCTGATAATATGGGGATTTACACGCAACCCAATAAAGCAATTGTGGGCGCAAATGCGTTTGCACACAGCTCTGGAATCCATCAAGATGGTGTGATTAAAAATCGTGAGACCTACGAAATCATTGACCCGAAAGATGTGGGCGTTACAGAATCTGCCATTGTGCTTACCGCAAGAAGTGGTCGAGCTGCATTGGCTTACAGAGCAAAAAATATAGGTTATGAATTAACAAAACTTCAATTGGATGAAATTTATGTTGATTTCTTAAACTATGCAGACAACAAGAAAGAGATTGATGATAATGATATTCATAAAATCATTGAAACCAGTACTGTTTTCAGAGAAATCAATGCCTCTTCTTAAAAAATAGTTTAAAAAAACATGAAGCTACATATTGCTGTTTTACCTGGCGATGGCATAGGTCCGGAAGTGATTGCTCAAGCTGTAAAAGCCTTGAAAGCTATTGCGACGGAATTCAATCACATATTTACTTTTGAATATGGTTTGGTTGGCGTAGCAGCCATTGATAAAACCGGCAGTCCGCTACCAGAAGACACATTGGCTCTTTGTAAAAAAGCAGATACTATTTTATTTGGAGCTATCGGTTCGCCTAAATACGACAACGACCCTGATGCCAAAATAAGACCAGAGCAAGGGCTTTTAGGTTTGCGAAAAGCACTCGATTTGCACACCAATATCAGACCCATAATCGCTTATGAAGATTTATCCAATAAATCGCCATTGCGAAAAAAATGGATTAAAGATGTAAATCTTTGTTTTTACAGAGAACTTACAGGCGGTATTTATTTCGGGAAAAAAGAACTAAGTGAAGACGGCAATACGGCATCAGACACTTGTACTTATACCCGCCAAGAAATTGAACGCGTTACACACAGGGCTTTTAAAGCAGCGCAATCCAGAAAAGGAAAACTAACCTTAGTTGATAAAGCCAATGTGCTGGCAAGTTCCAGACTTTGGCGTAAAATAGTTAAGGAACTTGCTTTGGAGTATCCAGATGTGGCGGTTAATTATTTGTTTGTAGACCAAGTGGCAATGCAACTTATTTTGAACCCAAGACAATTTGATATCATATTGATTGAAAACATGTTTGGCGATATTATTTCTGAAGAAGCTAGCGTTATCGTTGGCTCTATTGGTTTGTTGGCATCAGCTTCTATTGGCGATAAATACACCATGTTTGAACCTATTCACGGTGCTTATTTCAAAGCAACTGATAAAAACATTGCCAACCCAATTGCCGCTATTTTATCCGCAGCCATGTTGTTGGAACATTTTGATTTGCATGAAGAAGCGATCTTGGTACGCAAAGCCGTCGATAAATCATTGCAATTGCACATTACCACGCCCGATTTGAACACAAAATATGATAACATATCAACCAGTAAAGTAGGCGATTTTATTGAAGATTTTATAGGTAATCCAGAAGAAACCAACTTAAACTTTACAAACATTCACTTAGGACAGTCCACTATAATTTAATTATTTGAGTTAGTTACCAAAATTATAATTGTAGGATTTTAAAAGCGTACTTTTTACGGTGCGCTTTTTGTTTTTTTTAAGATTTACTCAAAAACCTCCTTTAAATCATCAAATTCAATCAAATTTAGGTACGCTTTTCTATTTTCATCCAAAAGATAATACTCATAAAACGGATTCGTCGATGGGATACTTTTTCCAATAGGATGGGTTTTAGACAAAATGCCAACGCCCCAATTGGTATCCACACAGCATGAATTAACAGCATCATTAAACCGCCATTTTAAAAAGGCTTTCCACGTCGTACCGTTCCAATAGCCTTGTGCTGGGGTTTTAAAAAAGCCAAAGGTTTCACGGGCATGCCATTCGGTGGGCGGATTGCAATCATGTAATACAATAAAACCGCTGTCTTTAATAAAATCGAGGGCATTTTTGATGTCCTTATCAACTTGTTCTGCATAATGCAGACCGTCAATAAAAATAACATCAAACTTGATAGCCGATGAAAGCACTTGATTATTTCTCAACTTCTCAAAAAACACATCACTGGTCATTTGAAAATCCACCGGGTTTTCCTCAAATTCCAAACCAGGGTCCACGCTATATTTTATTGAGGCTTTGATATGATTAAAATTATGGTCAGGGTTACGAACGCCGATTTCCAAATACGTGGTTTCCGCTTGGAATAAAGACAACAGAAAATTAATAATTTCCGTTCTTGAACTGGGTTTGTTAAGTTCTAGTTTGTTTTTTTTCTGTCCTTCAATATAAATAGGACTGTTCAAAAATTCTTTACCATGAATAAAGTACCAGACTAATCGTTTTAGTTTTTTCATGTTTTATTTATAATTGAAACCTATTTTCATATTTCTAATTAGGAAACTTATCTCGAATCTTATCCAAACACAAATTATGGATACTCCCAGCGTGCGTATGTTTTTTAGAGGTATCTGGCACATACGTACCATCTTGAACTTCACCGCCAATTTTTTGATAGGCTTCCCTAAACGTTTGCCCTTCTACAACCAAAGTGTTGATATTATCTACCGTGAATAAGTATTTGTACAAATCGCTATGAACATCCACATCCTTCACGATGATTTGCTGAATGGAAAAATTCAAAATATCTAAAATATCTTTCAATTCTTCAAAAGCGGCAATCATGTTTTCTTTTAATAACTGAAAATCACGATGATAACCACTTGGTAAATTGTTGGTAATCAGAATCATTTCCGTTTGAAGCGCTTGGATTTTATTGCATTTCCCTCGAATCAGTTCAAAAACATCTGGATTTTTTTTATGTGGCATGATGCTACTGCCCGTTGTCAGTTCATCAGGAAAAGACACAAACCCGAAATTCTGGCTCATGTATAAACATACATCCATAGCAAAACGTGATAACGTGTTACTTAATCCGCCTAAAGATGCGGCAATGGTACGCTCGTTTTTCCCACGCCCCATTTGAGCCGCCACCACATTGTACTTTAAGGTTGCAAAACCCATGTCTTTGGTTGTAAATTCCCTATCGATAGGAAACGAACTTCCGTAACCTGCCGCAGAACCCAAGGGGTTTTGGTCAACGGTTTTTATGGCAGCGTTTAATAAATACACATCATCAATCATCAATTCTGCATACGCTGAAAACCACAAACCAAAAGACGATGGCATCGCCACTTGCAAATGCGTATAACCGGGAAGCACATTGTCTTTATAAGTATCGGCCAACGACAATAAGGTTTCAAAAAGCATTTTGGTTTTTTCTTTGATGAGCCCTAAATTTTCTTTATAATACAAATGTAAAGCCACTAAAACTTGGTCGTTTCTGGAACGTGCTGTATGGATCTTTTTGCCCACATCTCCCAAACTTTTTGTGAGTTCGTATTCTATTTTGGAGTGTACATCTTCAAATTGCGCATCGATAACAAATGTGCCATCTTCAATTTGTGCTGCCAAAACATTCAAACCTCCAAGCAATTGCTCCAATTCTTCCGCCGATAAAATACCAATTTTTTGTAGCATTTTTGCGTGTGCTTTCGATGCAATGACATCGTATCTTGCAATGTGGCTATCAATTTCCCGATCGTTTCCAACGGTAAATTGTTCTATTTTTTTATCTATTGATATGCCTTTGTCCCAGAGTTTCATTTTGTAAAAATGTTTATTTGTTATGCGTTGATTTGTTTAAACGATTACACGATTCAATAATTCAACATAAATTTGTATGCCTTCTTCAATTTCATGTAAATGAATGTACTCATCTGCTGAATGCGAACGTGTACTATCGCCTGGCCCTAATTTTAATGACTTACAGGACAACCATGCTTGATCAGACAAGGTTGGAGACCCATAAGGCGTTCTGCCCATGGCCATACCTGCCTGTACCAAAGGGTGTTCCATAGGAATGGACGAGGAATTCAAATGTAAACTTCGTGGTATGATGCTATCACACGGCGCATTTTTTTGTAAAAATTCTGCAATTTCTGCATTGGAATATTTATCGTTTACACGAACATCAATAACCATTTCCAAATCTGCCGGTACCACATTGTGCTGCTTTCCTGCATTGATTTGGGTAACCGTTAATTTTACATCCCCCAATGCTTCGGAGCCTTTATCGAATGTTACATCTTTAAACCATTGTAATACATCTATGGTTTTGTAAATGGGATTATCATCGTTTGGATGTGCGGCATGGCTTGCTGTTCCTATTACTTTAGCATCAAAAACTACCAAACCTTTTTCCGCAACCGCTAAATTCATTAAGGTAGGTTCACCCACAATGGCCACATCAATTTTTGGAATTATTTTCAGCATACTGTTCAAGCCGTTCGGCCCACTACTTTCTTCTTCTGCGGAAGCTACCAAAATCAAATTGTATTTTAAATCTTTTTGACTATAAAAATAAGTGAAAGTAGCAATTAACGACACCAAACAGCCACCAGCATCATTACTGCCCAAACCATATAATTTACCATCTTCTACAATGGCTTTTAACGGATCTTTTGTGTAAGCTGAATTGGGTTTTACAGTATCATGATGCGAATTGAGCAACATATTTGGTTTGTTTTCATCATAATATTTATTGACTGCCCAAACGTTGTTTTTGGTTCTTTTATAAACGACATTATAACGTTTAAACCAATCTTCAATATGTGACGCTGTTTGGTCTTCTTCGGAAGAAAAAGATTGCGTTTCAATAAGTTTTTTGAGTAACGCAATAGCATCATTTGTTAATTCTTGTTGCGTCATTTTTTATAAGGTTATTTTTGTAAAATTATCATTCGTTTTGGTCAACATTGCTATGTTTCCCATCTTTATGGTGTTTACACCATTCCGCAAGGCTTCAAAACAATTCTCTAGCTTAGGGAGCATACCATCTGCAATAATGCCTTTTTCCAATAATTCGTTGTATAATTTGGAATCTATATGTTTTATGACTGAATTCTTATCATTGATATCCTCTAAAACACCATTCAATTCAAAACAGTAATACATGGATGTTTCGTATAATTCGCTCATACCAATAGCGACCTGTGAGGTAATGGTATCGGCATTGGTGTTTAACAATTGGCCGTTGCCATCGTGGGTAATGGCACAAAAAACGGGTGTAAAATCAGCTCGGATCAATGTATCAATAGATTCGTGAGCTACTTTTTTAACATCACCCACAAAACCGTAATCGACTTCTTTTACAGGTCTTTTTTCAGAAGATATACTATTTAAATCTGCCCCCGTCAACCCAATGGCATTAGTGTTTAAGGCTTGCAATTTTGCAACGATATTTTTATTGACCAAACCACCGTAAACCATGGTTATGACTTCCAAGGTTTCAGCATCTGTAACACGTCTACCGTTGACCATTTTAGATGCAATGCCCAATTTCGAAGCGATGGCCGTGGCACGTTTTCCGCCGCCGTGCACCAAGATTTTCTTTCCTTCTAAATTAGAAAATAATTTTAGAAAGGCATCTAAAGAAGCTTCGTCCTCAATGATGTTCCCTCCTATTTTCACTATGGATAATTTTTCCATTATTTCTTCTTTAATTTCGTCAAGTTGAACTTGCATGTGCTGAATTTATTTCGGTATTTCAGCTTTTCATCACGTTTATTTCAGTTTGATATCACTCTGAAATAAATTCAGAATGACGATACATCATAACTTATAAATTTTCCAATATTTTTTTAAGCACTATCTGCGCTGCATACGTTCTGTTATTGGCTTGCTGAATGACCAAAGAATTTTCACTATCTAAAACCGCATCAGCAACTACCACGTTTCTTCTAACTGGCAAACAATGCATGAATTTGGCATTATTGGTCAATTTCATTTTTTCAGCAGTTACCGTCCAATCCAAATCAGAATTCAATATTTTTCCGTAATCCTTATACGAACTCCAATTTTTGGTATAAATAAAATCGGCATTGGAAAAGGCTTCCTTTTGATTGTAAATAATAGGCGTATTTCCTGTAATTTCAAGATTCAAATCATAACCTTCGGGATGCGTGATTACAAATTCCACATCCATTTTTTGCATCGCCTGTATAAAACTATTTGCAACCGCGTGCGGCAATGCTTTTACGTGCGGTGCCCAAGTAAGCACCACTTTAGGTTTTGGTGTTTTTGAAAATTCTGAAATGGTAATCGCATCGGTCAAACCTTGCAAGGGATGCCCTGTGGCACTTTCCATATTCACAATAGGCACAGAAGCATATTTTATGAAGGCATTCATCACATGCTCACTTTCATCTTTGGCTTTATCCGTCAACGTAGGAAAGGCACGTACAGCAATAATGTCGCAATATTGCGACACGACTGCCGCAGCTTCTTTAATGTGTTCTGCCGTACCACCGTTCATCACCGAGCCATCTTCAAACTCAATGCCCCATGCATCGCCCGATACATTCATCACAATCGGGTTCATGCCTAAATTTAAAGCGGCTTTTTGGGTGCTTAAACGTGTTCTCAGGCTGCTATTGAAAAACAACAATCCAATGGTTTTATGAGCACCTAAAGCTACGTACTTTAATGGGTCGGCTTTTAATGCTTTGGCATCTTCAATCCAAGAATTGATGTTATCGATATCGTGTATGGATGTGTAATTCTTCATGCTACTTTTTTATTTTATTCTGGTAAACGGCACGTTGTTATTCATGGCATTCATTATAAAATGATCTTCTAATCCGTTTACTATCCATGTTTCTATATTCGCTTTTTTAGCTACCGAAGCTGCCTCTATTTTTGATTGCATGCCACCGCTACCATGTGAGGATTTAGAATCTACCACTTGATTGATAAGCGCATCAATATCTGTAACCTCTTCAATAGTTTCCGGAGTTTTATTTACCATCGATTCTTTAGTATAAATCCCGTATGTGTTGGTGGCAATGATAAACAAATCGACTCCTAAAAGCGAGGCCGTTAGGGCTCCTAATTTATCGTTATCCCCAAACTTGATTTCATCGGTAGCTACCGTGTCATTTTCATTGATAATGGGAATGTAATTGTTATTGACCAACACGTTGATAGTATTTACGATATTGACCTTACTTTCTTTTTTTTCAAAATCTGAATACGATAACAAGCATTGCGAGGTCAACAAACTATGCTCTCTAAAAATCTCTTGGTATATGCGCATCAAATGGGGCTGTCCAATAGAAGCCAAAGCCTGTTTTACAAAAATTGTCTTTCGGTTGCTTTCTAATTTTACAAATTGCTTTGCAACGGCAATGGCTCCCGAGGATACAATAATAAACTCGTGCGTGTCCTGCAATTGTGCAATTTGAATGGCAATATCCTCAATCTTCCCTCTGGAAATATTATCGGTTTCTTTGGTCAGGGTATTAGAACCTATTTTTAGTAAAACCCGTTGTTTCTTTTGCGTCATTATCTTGTTTGTCCCGTACCGTGAACATACCATTTATTGGTTACTAAATGCTGAAGGCCTATAGGCCCACGTTGATGTAATTTATCGGTGCTAATCGCCAATTCGCCACCCAACCCTAATTGGCTGCCATCGGTAAACCGCGAGGATGCATTGTGATACACCGCAGCGTTATCCACATTTTCCATGAATGTTTGGGCTTCGTTTTCATCGGTAGTCACAATGACTGAAGAATGTCCGCCAGAATATTTATTTATCATCGTAATGGCATCTCCATTGGAATCAATTTCTGCGATAGCGATTTTAAAGTCCAAAAACTCCTCATACCATGTGTTCTCTGAAGGAATGGCTTCAATATCATTAAATTTTGAAAGATTTTCATCACCTAAAATCTGAACTTTAAATTTCTTTAATTTTGAAATCAATGTCTCTATAAATGCATCTTTATTCGGAAGGTTTTTATCAATCAAAACTTTGTCAATAGCATTACAAGCTGATATTTTTGCTGTTTTTCCGTTGATAATAAGTTTTAAAGCTATATCCAAATCGGCATCTTTATGCACATACACAAAATTATTGCCACGCCCACTAATGATGACAGGGCAAGTCGCATGCTGTTTTACAAAAGCAATCAGCCTTTCACCACCACGGGGCACGATCAAATCCAGTTTTTGTGTTGGCTTTTCCAAAAATGCTTGGGTTTCTGTTCTGTTGAATTGCAAATACTCCACCCAATCTGTTGAAGCACCATGTTCTTTTAAAGCTTGATGCCAAAGTTCCACAATTTTCAGATTAGAGTTTAAGGATTCCTTGCCGCCTTTCAACACAATTTTATTACCTGATTTAAATGCAATACCAGCAGCCTCTACCGTAACATCGGGTCTGGATTCATAAATAATCATGACCGTTCCAAACGAGGCGGTTTTATTATAAACCTGCATACCGTTCTCATGTTTAAAACGAAAACGTTCCACACCAACAGGATCTTCTTGAGAAGCCAAATGGGTTACGGAAGCAATCATGTCATCTACTTTACCATCATCCACTTTCAAACGGTCGTACATAGAAATATCATCACCTTTGTATGCCTCCAAATCGCCTTTGTTAATCTTGATAATAGTGGCTCTTTCTTGCCCTAAAAGCTGAGCCATTTTAAGCAAAATGGCATTTCTTGTTTCTATGGATAGTAATGTGTTCATCTTTTTTAAATTTTCAGTTTGCAGTCTTCAATTTTCGGTAAAAACTGAAAATATTAACTCTGCATCTTCGTACGATAAAATTTCCAATTTCTATAAGGCTTTTTTTAAAGCTTCAAAAAATTGGTCAACATGTTCTTCTCTAATCGTTAAAGGCGGCAAAATACGAATCAGTTTTTTGTTTGATGCGCCACCCGTAAAAATATGATGCTCGTAAATAAGCTTTTTTCTTAGTTCGCCCACTTCAAAATCGAATTCCAAACCAATCATCAAACCTCTTCCTTTAATATTTTTTATCTGCGGAATGCTCTTCGCTTTTGAAATAAAATACTCAGAGATAGTATTGACATTATCCATCAAATTTTCTTCTTCAATGGTATTTAAAACAGCCAAACCAGCAGCACAAGCCAAATGATTTCCACCAAACGTAGTGCCCAACATACCATGTTTTGCTTCGATGCTTGGATGAATTAAAATACCACCAATAGGAAATCCGTTCCCCATGCCTTTTGCTATGGAAATAACATCGGGCGCAACGTTGTAATGTTGAAAAGCGAAAAACTTACCGGAACGTCCGTAACCAGATTGCACCTCGTCGGCTATAAAAAAAGCATCGTTTTCTTTACAAAGCGCATCCACTTGCTCGAAAAATTCTTTAGACCCTTGGTCCAATCCACCAACACCTTGGATAAATTCCACTATAACGGCACACACATCGCCTTTTTCCAATTCTGCCTTAACAGCCAAAATATCATTTAAAGGTAAAATTGTCACTTTTTGCTGGGCGTTTATGGGTGCAATAATCCCAGGATTATCGGTCGCTGCGACGGCTGCTGATGTTCTTCCGTGAAAGCCATTTTTAAAAGCCACTACTCTGGATTTTCCTGTTTGAAAGGACGCTAATTTTAAAGCATTCTCATTAGCTTCAGCCCCCGAATTGCATAAAAACAATTCATAGCCCTTACAACCAGAAAGTGCTTCAATTTTATCGGCCAAAGCCACTTGCCACGGATTTTGAATGGCGTTGGAATAAAAGCCCAAAGCCGAAACTTGTTTAGTAATAGCCTCCACATAATTAGGATGCGCATGTCCAATGGAAATCACAGCGTGACCACCATATAAATCTAAATATTCGGTTCCTTTGTCATCATAAACAAGGATGTCTTTTCCAGAAACTGGAGTGACATTGTATAGTGGATAAACGTCAAATAATGGCATTTTTGGTAATTTTAATTTGATTAATTTCTTTTAAACAACTCAATTTCATTTGAACTTGATATTCTAATAGTCGTTATTTAATAGTGTTTCTTTTTTAAAATGGATTCCTGCCTCCGCAGGAATGACAAAATATTAAAAATAGTTCGCTTTCAATTGGATGCCTTCATTTTCTGGCAATCCGAACATTAAATTCATGTTTTGAACGGCTTGTCCCGAGGCGCCTTTTAATAAATTATCAATCATACTTGTAATCAATAGTTTATTGTTGTGTTTGTGCAAATAAATCAAGCATTTATTGGTATTTACCACCTGCTTAAGGTGCAATTCTTTATCTGAAACAAATGTGAACGCCGCATCCTTATAAAAGCTTTTGTATAATTCTTTTGCTTCTTCAAGAGTGTCCTCAAAATCTGTGTAGATGGTCGCAAAAATACCTCTTGAGAAATTACCGCGATTGGGCATAAAAAGTATTTCCGAAGAAAAATTATCCTGCAACTGTTTTACCGATTGATTGATTTCGCCCAAATGCTGATGCGTAAACGGTTTGTAATACGAAAAATTATTATCTCGCCATGTAAAATGTGTGGTTTCAGACAATGATGTTCCAGCACCTGTAGCACCCGTAACAGCATTGACATGCACATCATTTTTCAATAAACCTTTGTCTGCCAATGGCAATAATGCTAACTGAATAGCTGTTGCAAAACAACCTGGGTTTGCAATGTAATTGGCTTTTTCAATTGCTGATTTTTGCAGTTCTGGCAATCCGTAAACAAAGGTTTTCCCTTTAAAAGTCTTATTTTTTTCCAATCTAAAATCATTTCCTAAATCGATGATTTTTGTGTTTTCAGAAAAGGTATTTGCTTCTAAAAACTTAATGGAATTACCGTGGCCTAAACATAAAAACAATACATCTACGTTCGGGTTGATGGTATCTGTAAACTTCAAATCCAAGCTTCCCACCAAATCTTGATGCACGTCGCAGATTTTGTTTCCAGCATTGGATGTGCTGAACACAAAATTAATTTCAGCATGTGGGTGTGTAATCAATAATCTGATTAATTCTCCTGCCGTATATCCTGCGCCTCCTATAATACCAACTTGAATCATTTTATGAATTATTTACTTGTTGATAAATTTTATTAGCATTCCCAAGAATTTTTATAAATCCTTTGGCTTCATCTGCTGTCCAGCCTTTATTCACTTCACCGTAACTTCCAAACTTCGCATTCATTAAATCATGCTTTGACTTGATACCATCTAAAGAAAAATGATATGGTTTTAAAGTCACGATCACATCACCACTTACTTTATCTTGGCTACTTTCTAAAAAGGCTTCCATATTTCGCATTACTGGGTCTAAATATTGGCCTTCATGTAAATGCATCCCGTAAAAACTTGCCAAATATTCTTTATGCTGCAATTGCCATTTGGTAAGCGTATGCTTTTCCAACAAATGGTGCGCTTTAATGGTTATTAAGGCTGCGGCAGCTTCAAAACCAACACGACCTTTAATGCCCACAATGGTATCGCCCACATGAATGTCCCTTCCTATTGCGTAAGGTGCTGCCAAACTATTCAATACTTCAATATTAACTTCGGGATCATTTTCAACGCCATTTACAGCGACTAATTCTCCTTTTTCAAAAGTTAAAGTTACTTTTTCATCTTCAGCATGTTTTAATTGCGACGGATAAGCTTCACTTGGCAATGGTTTTTCTGAAGTCAAGGTTTCCGAACCTCCAACACTGGTCCCCCAAAGTCCTTTATTGATGGAATATTTTGCTTTTTCCCAAGACATATCAATACCATTGGCTTTTAAATAATCGATTTCTTGTTGTCTGGTCAGTTTTTCATCTCGAATAGGTGTTACAATCTTAATATGTGGCGCTAAGGTTTGAAAAATCATATCAAAACGCACTTGATCATTTCCTGCACCTGTACTACCGTGAGCAATGTATTCAGCATCAATACTTTTAGCATATTCCACAATTTCAATAGCTTGAATAATACGTTCTGCACTTACAGAAAGTGGGTAGGTATTGTTCTTCAATACATTACCAAAAATCAAATACTTTACCACTTTTTGATAAAATGTAGGTACGGCATTGATATTTTTATAGGTTGAAACGCCCATTTTATAAGCGTTGCTTTCTATATGATCAATTTCAGCTTGGGTAAAACCTCCCGTGTTCACACTAACCGCATGTACATCGTATTCTTTTGAAAGGCTTACGGCACAATACGAAGTATCCAATCCGCCACTATATGCTATTACTAATTTTTTCATTTAATATATTTATATAACTTATTTTATCAAACTTTTTATTCCCACCTTCGCAGGAATGACAAACATTTATTTCAAATGGCCTATTTCCGACTTAAAACATTCGTTAACATAGTATCTAAAACTGAACTCATCCCGTAATTTTCCTAACTTTTCAAGCTCTTCAACCAACACGGCAGACATTTGGGATAGTTTAACATGTGTCATTCCTAATAATTCATTATAATGATGCACTTTAGGTGTTTGTGCAACCGAAATAAGAAACGTGTCAGAAAACAATTCGGTCATTAGAGACATCAATAACAAACCAAGATTGTAATTTCGACATTCCCGATCTACCCACAAAGACGTTCGCTCAAATACAGAATGCCCTTTCACATGGTGTTCATGGACAAAAATATGACCAAAGATCCGATCATCTTTTTTTAATATGAAACAGCCATTTTCAGCACGTCTTTTTAGCATGTCAACACTTACATAATAAAGCGTAGCAAGTTCTTTGGATCGTTCTGAAATAATTTCCAATGATTTATTTGAAAGTTTATAAACGAGCTTTATTTCTATCTCTTCTTTTGCACAATAGAGCTCGGCTTGTTCTATAACACTTTTAATTTCTATGTCCAATGTTGTATCCATTTTAATGTATTGTTTTTAAAAAACATACTTTTATTTTAATCAACAACCTAAAAACCAATAATTTGATTCTAAAATTAAATGACCCATTAAAGCATGTTTAACTCTAACAATGATTTATTTACACCTATAAAAAATAACGAAAATTGAAAGTCATCTACTTTCTAGAAAAACAACCCATTAGGGGCGGTTTTGAGGAATACGCACAACAGTAGTTTTAGTTTTTTCTACTAAAACATAAGAGATAAGAGATATGTGGTTTCCTGCTTTCACTGAATAACTACCTAAACTATTAACTCTAAATCGTCGGCGCAAGCCCCTTTCGTTAATATAAGGTGCAAAATTACAATTTATTATTAATTATACAGCATGATATATAAAAAAATCAATGTCTTTATATATCATGCTGTATAATTTTTTATTTAAAGTTCTCTTACCCAAATATTACGGTAGCTAACGGGGCTACCGTGATCTTGTAACTGAATCGGCCCTTTACCATGAGACTGGTTTTTAGGCCAACCTATATACTCTGTGGTGCCTTTAATTTCAAAATGATCTTGAACCAAAACGCCATTATGAATTACCGTAATAGTAGCTGATTTTGATTTATTGCCATCGGCATCAAACTCAGGCGCATGGTAAATAATATCATATACATTCCATTCCCCAGTAGGAACAGATGCTTTTGCCAAAGGAACGGATTGCTTATAAATAGAACCTACTTGGCCATTTACATAGGTATCGTTATCATTATTATCCAATACTTGCACCTCATATTTTCCTTGAAGGAATATCCCACTATTACCTCTGTTTTGGCCATCTCCTTTGATTATTTCAGGTGATTTCCATTCAATATGAAGCTGTGTAGATCCGAATACCTTTTTGGTCTGTATCGTGGCATTTTCGTTTTTGTCCCCTCTATCTACAGACATGCTTTTATCATCATTCAACTTCCATGTAATAGCTGTAGAATCAGCAACCGTCATCCATTCATCCATATTTACACCATCAAACAAAACAATGGCGTCACTTGGTACACCGTTTTGCCCAACAGGGTTTACGGTTGGAGGGACTGGTTCATAAAACTCTGTTTCTTCTGGTTTTGTTGGTTCTTCCATTTCTTGTTCAACTTGTTGGGTTGTATCCATGGCTTTTTCTTCCTCTTGTTTACAAGAAAAAAAACAACTCACTACTAAAAAGGGTAAAACAATTCTTATCATATTATAAATTTATTTAAGTTCTTTAATTTTAATGTTTTTAAACGAGACTTTATTGCCATGATCCTGCAATCCAATATAACCAGTTCGGAATTTCCCAAAATATTCCCAACCTTTAAATTTTGAATTGTCCACCATATCGTCCCAAGGTTTGCCGTGAACAGGAAATTCAACAATATCCACACCATTTAAAGTTACCTTACCTTGATTTTTACCGTGATCAATTTCCAAAACACAGGTGTTCCATTGTCCAGCAGGCTTACAAACATCTTGACTGGGCTGCACCATATCATACAAAGCACCAGCTTGATGGGTTTTTGGTTTTACCTTGGCGTCTGGATGCCTTTCATTATCTATAATCTGGATTTCTGGGCCTGTTTGATAGGCTTCTTTAAGATTTTCATCCTCATGAACGCCCCAAAAGAAACCGCTGTTACCACCTTCTGAAATCTTCCATTCCAAGGACAAAATAAAACTTTCAAATTTTTGTTTGGTAATAATGTTGTTACCATGCTTTTCCGATGGTGTAAAGACCATCTCATCGCCTTCAATACGCCATGCTTCTGGTATATCGTCCTGCAAATAGCCTCTCCATTTATCAAATGACGTGCCATCAAAAAGCACCATCCATTCACCATTTGAATTATTTTCAATAATTTCCGAAGTTTTTGCTTCTGTAAATGCTTTTGTGCTTTCCGATGCTTTTTGTTTACAAGAAACAAGTAATGCTAGGGCAAACATAAAAACAATGTATCGTTTTATAACAAACATCTTTAATCCTTTTATATCCATTGTGTTTTTTTTAAAATATTTTTTATCAATTAATTAAATTCCCAGCAGCATCCCATTGTGCTATACCCATTCTATTTGAATTGTTCACACATTTTGCCAACCAATCCGCTTCATATGCAAGGCCATGTTTTTCAAGAACATCCTGAGGTACACCATCCCAAACATTGGGGGTATTCCCTTTATAACCTATCGCTTCAATACCTTCTTTTGATGTATAATAACCAGTTAGCGTTAAATTACGTATTCGCGAAAAAAATGCTTCGCCTTGTATCAATTTAGGCTCTGTGTTTTTGGGATAGGCAATTTGATCGCAAATATGCAAGCGTTCGTCTTCGGTAATGGCAACAAACTCTTTATTGTACAATGTATAGCTAAAACTATCTAACCACATAAGACCGCCCCTAATAGGCACTTGATGCTCCTCCATATCCTTAACAATAAATTCAATAAATTCTGTAATACCAACCTCGGTAGCAGCAGGATATTGATCGGTTTTTGGCAATATGATGTCACATAAAACCGCCATGGTAGTCAGCTCATGTTCGTTAAAAAACGTAGCTTCAAATAGCTTCTCGTCCCTTAATTTCTCACTTTCAGTCCTGCCATATGATGGCGCTTCAACAGCCTCGGACAATGTGTTTGTGTCCGTTGCGGGCGAACAACCTTTCAATGCAAATCCAGTAGCCACAGAACCTATCAACAATGATTTTATTGTATCGCGTCTATTCATATCTATAAGGTATTAAATATTTTGGGCTTTTAATTGACTGACTATATAATCACAGGTTCGCCATGATAAAGCCAAAATGGTCCATGTTGGATTTTTATCTGCCTGTGATACAAATGGACCTGCATCAACAATAAACACATTTTCAACATCGTGCAATTGCTGGTATTTATTGGTCACAGATTTTTTAGGATCATTGCCCATTCTTGTAGTGCCCACTTCATGAATGATTCTACCAGGATTTAAAAGTCCGTAATCTTGCTCTTTACTTGGTCTTTCCTCCAAGACTTGCGCACCCATACCATCAAAAATCTCTTCAAATGTTTTGTTCATATGTACGGCTTGGTCTTTTTCGTATTGGCTCCATTTATACTGGAACCTCAACACGGGTATACCCCACTCATCTACAGTATCTGGGTCTATTTCACAATAATTGCTTTCCATGGGAACGCTTTCCCCTCTTCCTGCAAGCCCTATAACAGAACCGTAAAATCGCTTAACATCATCTCTCAAGGCGTTGCCATAGCCTCCAATCTTTTCGCCAATAAACGCATTCAATGCATTGGGGTCAAAACCAAAACCATAAGCTGGCATTCTTAAACCTCCCCACATTTCTATATGATACCCTCTTGGAAAATTTAATTTTTTATTGTTTCCCCACCAAGGTGAATATACGTGCATACCTCCAACACCATCTTCATTATATGTTTTTCTATTCATCAAATCTGGAACAAATGCTGTCCTGTTAAGCCCTGTGGAATCATGCAGATATTTACCAATCAATCCACTGCTATTCCCTAACCCATCTTTATGCACGTTGCTTTTTGAATTCAATAAAATTCTTGCTGTACTGCATGCCGAAGCTGCCAAAACTATGGTTTTAGCCTGTAATCTATATGTTTTCCTGTCAAGCTTATTTATAAATATAACCCCTGTGGCTTTACCTGAATCGTCAGTTACAACTTCCCGAACCATGGAGTTCGTGAAAATTTTAATCTGTCCACCCGATTTTTGAGCTGGAAAAATAAGACACGAACCAGAAGAAAAATCAGCATAAACACGGCAAGACCTACTACATTGCCCACAATAAAAACAAACACCCCGTTGATCGTTGATAGGTTTTGTTAACATGGACATACGCGAAGGATACACAGGAACATTGGCATTTCTTGCCCCTTTGATATAATAGAGTTCATGCAACCTTGGCTTTGGAGCTGGCAAAAAGAAACCATCGGGATCATTCGGCAAATTTTCATTACTCCCGAAAACACCAATAAGCTTATCTACCTTATCATAATACGGCTTCACATCTTCATAGGAAATAGGCCAATCTTCACCTAATCCGTCAAAACTTTTTCTTTTAAAATCCAAAGGCCCAAATCTTAAGGAAATCCTTCCCCAATGATTCGTCCGCCCTCCTAACATTCTGGAACGAAACCAATCAAATTTAGTTTCCCCTTTTTGTGTATAGGGTTCGCCTTCCAGTTCCCATCCGCCATAAGCCGCATCAAAATCTCCAAACGGACGCGTCGTACTGGCGCCTCTTCTTGGGGATTCATATGACCATTTTAGTTGGGTACTGGTTTCTGGATTGGCAGGATCATAAAAGGGACCTGCTTCAACAACGGCGACATTTAAACCTGCCTCAGACAATATTTTGGTAGCCATACCACCGCCTGCACCAGAGCCTACAATAATGACATCAAAACTTTCAGACGGTTCTATTATTTGCATAGTGTTGGTTGTTATTATTTGATAAATTTAATGAAATTACATCATAAACCCAGAATTTTTTTAAGCTGCTCTTTATCTGTTCCGCCTCCAGCAAAATCGTCAAAACTACGTTCTGCCGCTTCAATGATATGGCTTTGAATGAAAGGCGCACCTTCTCTCGCACCTTGCTCAGAAGATTTTATACAGCATTCCCATTCCATAACTGCCCAAACATCACATTCATATTTAGTTAATTTTGAGAAAATACTTTTAAAATCTACTTGTCCATCACCTAAGGAGCGAAAACGTCCTGCTCGGTCTGCCCAATCGGAGTAACCACCATAAACACCTTGTTTTCCTGTTGGATTAAATTCGGCATCTTTTACGTGGAATGCTTTTATAAATTCATGATAGTAATCTATAAATGCCAAATAATCTAACTGTTGTAATACAAAATGACTGGGATCATATAAAATATTTGCCCGCTTATGATTACCTGTTGCTTCTAAAAAACGTTCAAAAGAAATACCATCGTGCAAATCTTCGCCGGGATGTAATTCATAACACACATCTACGCCTTGTTCATCAAAATGATTTAAGATAGGCAACCAACGTTTTGCTAATTCTTCAAAACCCATTTGCACCAATCCATTTGGACGTTGTGGCCAAGGATACACCGTATGCCACAACAAAGCACCAGAAAACGTGGCGTGCGATTTCAGCCCTAGCCTACCGCTTGCTGTTCCTGCTTTTTCAACAAAATCAATAGCCCACTCTGTTCTAGCTTTAGGGTTGTTTTTTACGGCATCTGGCGCAAAACCATCAAACATCGTATCATACGCTGGGTTTACAGCTACTAATTGTCCTTGTAAATGTGTGGAAAGCTCAGTGATTTCTAACCCATAAGAATTTATTTTCCCTTTTAGTTCATCGCAATATGTTTGGCTTTCGGCCGCTTTTTCTATATCTATTAATCCAGATTCCCAAGTTGGGATTTGAATGCCTTTATATCCTAAATCTGATGCCCATTTGCACATACCATCCAAACTGTTGAATGGTGCTTCACTCCCTGCAAATTGTGCCAAAAAAACGGCAGGCCCTTTTATTGTTTTCATTTTATTATTTTTCTAATTCTAACCAAATATTCCCTTTACTATTAGACGCTACTGATTTTTCAATAAAATCCATACCTCGAACACCATCTTTTATTGTTGGGAATTCACCCGAATTATATTTTTCACCTCGAATAGCTCTTGCGGCACCTTTGTAAATATTTGCCATAGAGTCAAATATTCCCTCTGGATGACCTGGAGGCAATTTGGTACCATCTAAAGAAAGGGCACTATTGTACGCATGACCAGGTTTGTAAAGTTGCACTGGCTTATCATCTGTTAAAAAGTATAAATAGTTTGGATTTTCCTGTTCCCATCTAAAGCCACCTTTTTCACCATAAATAGCAATAGTCAATCCATTTTCTTCTCCCGTTGCTATTTGGCTTGAACGTACCACCCCTTTTACATTGTCAGAAATGCGAATAAGCATAGTAGCATCAATATCCATTTTGTTATCACTGTAGAGATAGTTAAAATCAGCTAGCACCGATTTAACTTCTAATCCGGTTGTAAATTCTATCAAATTAAATGCATGAACACCAATATCACCTACACAGCAACTAGCACCCGATTTTTCAGGATCAAGTCTCCAAGTACTTTTTCTTTTTGCCGGGTCGTGAATAAGTGTGTTTATCCAACCTTGATAATATTGTGCATCTACTTTATGGATTTTTCCCAAAGCACCAGCTTTTATCATTTCACGCATCTGCCTTACCATTGGATACCCTGTGTATGTATGAGTAAGTGCAAATACTGTCTTCGATTTTTCAAGAGAAGTTTCTAAAATTTTAGCTTCAGCATAGGTCGTGGTCATTGGTTTTTCACAAATAACATGAAAGCCAGAATCGATAAGTTTTTTTGCCATCGGGAAATGCAAAAAGTTAGGCGTGAGAATAGAAATCACCTGCATTCTTTCACTTTCAGGCAGTTTCAACTCTTCGGCTACCAATGTGTCAAAATCTTTGTAGACTCTATTGGTTGGCAACCCTATTTCTTCTGCAAAACTCTTATTATATTCATAATTAGGATTAAATACACCTCCTACAATTTCATAATTATCATTAATAAACGAAGCCACTCTGTGCAATACACCTATAAGCGAGTCTCCACCGCCACCGAGTATCCCAAGTTTTATTTTTTTTGCCATTTTTATTTTAAAATTTATGTTGATTTATTTTATTAATGTCCTGTTTGTGGTATTCTTTTTTCTTCAATTTTTTTACGCATAATGAATAATATTCCAAATAATACAATTAATGCTAAAGGAAAATAAACCATAAATCCTAATATGGATTTCCCTGCTACAATATCTGCAGCATTACCTACTAATCCTGATGCAACGGCACTTTCTTTCTCCGTATCAAGCATCGAACCTATTATTGGATTCCAAATGGACGTAGCGAACATGCCCATGCCTCCTACAAGCGACATTCCTAAAGCCCCAGTTTTTGAAGTATATTCTGATATAAAACCAATCATTGTTGGCCAGAAATAGCAGACACCAAGGGCAAATAAAGCAGCAGCAGCGTATATCATAGAACCATCAGCAACACTCATTAAATAAATTGCTATTGTTGTAGTAATTGCAGACATCCAAAGCACACCTATTGGATTCAACTTATGAACAATTGGTCCTGCTAAAAAACGCCCTAAAGCCATAATCCCTGTTACTAAAGCCAATACCAACATAGGGCTCGCTCCAGAACTGCCCAATATTTTTTCAACCCATTGCTGAGGAATAAATTCAGATACGGCCGTTAAGGACATACATAAGAATATGAAAATATATAAAGGGTTTGCTAATGCTTTTATATTCTCAGAAGTATTAGATTCAATATTTTCACCTTCAGGGAACTTTTGAGAAAAAACCAGATACCCATAAATCAAAGTAGGAATTAACATAACCGCAATTTGTAACTGCCAACCCAATCCGCTGCTAGTCATTAATTCTGACACCAATGCCCCAATTACAAGCCCCCCTGGGAACCATACATGAAATTTGTTTAGCATGGCAGTACGGTTGTTTGTGTACATATCTGCAATCATTGGATTACAGGCAGCTTCAACTGAGCCATTAGCAAAACCAATAAAGAAAGTAGAAATAATTAATGTCCAAAACCCACCAGCATAAATAGTCAGGACTAAACCTAAAATATGGCTTATAAAAGCAACAATCATCAATGTTTTAGCGCCTATACTGTTGTACAACAAACCTCCAATAATCATGGCAATTGGAAATCCTAAAAACGCCATACTGTTAATCCATCCTAATTTTTCATTTGAAATTTGAAAATCAGTGCCTAATTGTGTTAAAATACCTGCTCTAATAGCAAATGTCATCGATGTTACAATTAGAGAGATACAAGCCGCTAAGAATATTTTGTTTTTATTGATATGTTCCATTTGATAAAATTGGATCAGTTAGTTGTTTTTATGATATTTGATTTCCTACTTTTATAAGTAAATCTCGTGTTAACTCAATGCCTTTTGTTTCTGGCACATCACTTCCTTCAAACTCAACACCAACAAACCCTGTATATCCTGCTTCTTTTACCATTTTCATAACCTTTAAATAGTCGATGGTAGTTTCATTTCCGTTAGCATCAAAACTATAAGATTTGGCACTTACCGCTTTAGCAAAAGGCAGTAATTGCTCTATCCCTTTGTAACGATCGTACTCATCTGCACAGGTATTGTTATCACCCCTTTGAATACAGAAATTCCCAAAATCCGGCAAGGTGCCGCAATTTTCATTTTTGATTTGTGAAAACACTTCGGTCATCCAATCGCCATTGGATGAAAACCCACCATGATTTTCAACCAAAACATTGATATTAGAACCCTTAGCAAAATCTGAAAGTTTGGTCAATGAATCTACGCCAGCCTTTGCAGCCTCGCTTTTATCAACACCGCCACCTAAATTAACACGAATGGCATGACAGCCCAAAAAATGTGCTGCTTCTACCCATTTATGATGGTTTTCAATAGCTTGAAGTCTTTTAGAAGCATCTGCATCTGCTAAACTCCCTTCGCCATCTATCATAATCAATACATTTTTCATGCCTTCTGAGTTTGCTCTTGAATTCAACTCTTTTAAATACGCCATATCCTGAGCCTTATCTTTAAAAAACTGATTAACATATTCCAATCCTTCAAAACCCAAACCACTTGCTTTAGCAGCAAAATCTAGATTATCCATGGTTCCATCTCGTAGTGCCCTATGGAAAGACCACTCGGCCAAAGAAAGCTTGAAGAACAACGATGGTTCTTTTGTCAATTCTTCTAAAACTTTTTTTCCTTTTTCGGAATCTTTACAGGCATACAATCCCAAAAAGGATAGTGCTGCGCCTGCTTGAACTGTTCTGTTAATAAAGTGTCTGCGTTTCATGTGTTTTTATTTGTTTTTTAGTGGTCATTCACAATAAGTACTATTCAAAATGTTTCAATCTATTTATGGTATTCCATAAGTCAGTTTGTTTAAAAAAACAATTCTTTCAAAGAAAGAATTCATGTGAAAATATATAAATGTATTTTTATTAATGTTTATTTTTATTCAGTGAAAGGATTTGAACATCCTTAAAACACTCTAAACGGTTTTCAATACCGATGCCAATTTTGAAACACGATGTTTCAAACGATATTCATTTGGCGAACATTTTTCATGTTTTTTAAACAGCGTTGAAAAATATTGCCCTGTAGAAAACCCGCATATATATGCCACTTCTGCAATGGTTACATGAGGGTTTTCCAACAGCATTTGTTTCGACAATTCCAAGCGCTTGATCACCAGATATCGCATGGGCGTTAAGTTTGTTAACTGCTTACAATGATGCGTAAAACGTGTTAAACCAACACCTGCCGAATGCGCCATACGCTCTATCGTCCAAGCTTCAGATAAATTGTTTTGAAGCTCATTCAAAAACAACCTCACACTTCTGGAACTATCTGTTAATGTTTCATTTAAAACCACATCATCAGCATCCAATATATCTAAAATAAGAATCAACAAATAGTTTACCAACAACCTAATCCTTGAAGCGTTACTACCATTTTCATCTGTATTTACCGCTTTATTAATCCGAAGGAAACACTCCCTAACACGCTGATTGGTTTTCCAAATGGACTTTTCATTATGCCTTAAAATGGTGGTAAGCCTTGTAAGATCAGCGGGCGTTAAGGTAATCCACTCTGGCCATGTCCATTCTTGATGCGGTCTTCTAACCCCTAAATCAATAATAACCCAATAAAACTTACCTATCCCCACATGCGGATTTCCCACTTTATGAGCTTCCCACGGACGGGTAATAGTCATATAATTAGGGACTAAAACCACTTCCTTATTCTCTTGGGAATACGGCATGGTACCCGATTCCAAAAAATGAAATTCCAGCCCCTCATTCCTATGCCAATCCAAACCCCAATCTTGAGGCTCACTAGCATCCCAATATCCAATACTATTCAAACCAATAGTATTCTCATCCAATCTATCTCCAGGATACGTATGCCTTGCCAAAGCCTTAAACTTTAGTTTTTTCCTTTTTGAGGCATCAATAAGAGGCAAACATGTATCTGCATGGTACACAATCCCATCAGCTTCATAAGGCTGAATTTTTTGTATGTTTATTTTCACTGAAATAATTTGAACATTTGTTCCGCAAAATAGCTAATTTTCCAGTATTTAAGAATTAAATTGTAATTTTCTCTATTTTTACGGATAGAAATTACCAAATTTACATTAAACCTTTGTCTTTTTACATATTAATACAATCAAATCAAACACCAAAGACTATTGACTGAAAAAGTGATAGCAGAATACCCAACCGTATATGATGCCATAGTAATTGGCACGGGCATTTCTGGCGGTTGGGCCGCAAAAGAACTATGCGAAAATGGTTTAAAAACCTTGGTTTTAGAAAGAGGGCGCAACGTAAAACATATTGAAGACTACCCCACCATGTATATGTATCCTTGGGATTTTGAGCACAGGGAAAAGCAAAGCGAAAAAGACCTTGAAACCCAACCAAAACAAAGCAGACTGTGGGGCGGTGCATTAACAGGCCCTGCTACCAAACATTGGTTTGTAAACGATTGAAACACCCTTACAACGAAGTGAAAAAATTTCTATGGATGCGCGGTTATCATGTGGGCGGACGTTCTATTATGTGGGGGAAGCAAACTTACAGGCTAAGCGATCTGGATTTTGAAGCCAATAAAAAAGACGGTCATGGCGTAGACTGGCCTATTCGCTATAAAGATATTGCCCCGTGGTACGATAAAGTAGAGGAATCCATAGGTGTTTCTGGGGAAAATTTAGGACTACCTTACTTACCTGACGGTAAATTTTCTGACCCCATGGAGCTTAATTGTGTTGAAAAAGATCTTCAAAACAATTTAAAGGAAAAATTTGATGACGACCGCTTATTGACCATAGGCAGAGCGGCCCATTTAACAGGAAATGCAATGCACGAAGGCCGTTCCAACTGCCAATACAGAAACCGATGCGTTCGCGGTTGCCCTTTTGGCGGTTACTTCAGCAGTAATTCTTCTACATTACCTGCCGCAGAACGCACAGGCAATATGCACTTACGCCCAAATTCCATCGCCTATGAAATTGTTTATGATGATTCATCTGGCTTAGCTTCTGGCGTAAAAGTTATCGATGCCATAACCAAGGAAAAAACTTTTTTTAAAGCAGCCATTATTTTCAATTGCGCATCGGCCATTGCTTCCGCAGCTATTTTAATGCAATCAAAATCTGAACGTTTTCCCAACGGCATAGGCAATGATAGCGGCGAACTAGGGCACAACATCATGGATCACCATTACGAAGTGGGCGCTTCTGCCGAAGTTGATGGCTTTGATGAGTCCTATTACAAAGGCAGACGTCCCAATGGTTTTTACATTCCACGCTTTAGAAATTTAGGTGACAAAAAAACCGAGCATAAGGATTTTATTAGAGGCTACGGCTACCAAGGAAGTGCCAACAGACAAAATTGGCAAAGAGCTGTTTCTGAATTAAATTATGGCAAGGAACTGAAAGACGAACTACTAAAACCAGGCTCATGGAGCATTGGCATGGGTGCTTTTGACGAGTGCCTGCCCTATCACGACAACAAAATATCCCTAAACTATGATAAGCTTGACGAATGGGGACTTCCAACGCTTGATTTTGATGTAGAATTTAAAGAAAATGAAATGAAAATGCGTGAAGATATGATGAACCAAGCCATAGAAATGCTAAAGGCGGCCGGTTATAAAAATGTACGAGGCCATAACAATGAAGCCGTCCCTGGGCGTGGCATCCATGAAATGGGAACTGCCAGAATGGGACACGACCCAAAAACCTCGGTACTAAATAAACATAATCAAATCCATACCGTCCCCAATGTATATGTAACGGATGGCGCTTGTATGACATCTTCGGCTTGCCAAAACCCATCATTAACCTATATGGCTTTAACAGCTAGAGCCGCAAATCACGCTGCAATCGAATTCAAAAAAAATAAAACAAGTTGATATTATGACCAGAAGATCCGCATTAAAAAACCTGACCATGAGCTTGAGCTACGCTGTTGCCGCACCAACCATCATGAACCTGTTGACATCTTGTACTGCCGAAGCCAAAACTTGGTCTCCCTTGTTTTTATCTGAAGATGAAAAACATACGGTTACCCATTTAGTGGATATCATTCTACCTGCAACAAACACACCCGGTGCTCTGGATGTAAACGTCCCTCAGTTTTTAGATTTGATGTACCATGATATTGAAAAAGAGTCCAACCAAAAACTATTCAAAGATGGTGCTAAGCTATTTGCCATTAAGTTTGAATCAAAATTCAACAAGCCTATTTCAAAAGGAAACAAAGAAGACATTGAAACTTTTTTTTTCAGAATATTTCCAGCTTTCAAAAGAAACCCAAGAGGATATACTAAATTTACAAAGAATGACTATTGACAATGTTCCAGCAGAAGCCTTGAAAGATTACACCCTATACAAATTCTTATTATCCCTGAGGTATTATACACTTTTCGGGTATTACACCTCAAAAAAAGTAGGCGAAGAAGTGTTGGCTTATGACCCCGTTTCTGGAGTATACAATGGTTGTGCGCCACTTAATGATGTATCTAAAGGGAAGGCATGGGCTTTATAAAACAATTCACTCTTATTCTGCTTTGTTTTTGCTTTTTCCTTAGCTGTAAAAACTCAAAACCGACAACTAAACAAAAACCCCATGTTATCGTTTTTTCAAAAACCTTAGGTTATCGTCACCAATCTATTGAAGCAGGTATTTTGAGCATTCAAAAATTAGGGCATGAAAATGGTTTTACGGTAGATGCTACTGAAAATTCTGATACATTGATTTCAAACATCAAAAAATACGATGCCGTTATTTTTCTAAGTCCTTCTGGCGATGTTTTTGATAATGAGCAGCAAGAGCTATTTAAAAACTATATCCATAATGGTGGTGGGTTTGTTGGAATTCATAGCGCTACAACCGTAGAATATGACTGGGAATGGTATGGCCATATGATTGGTGCGTATTTTGATAACCACCCCAAACCACAAAACGCAACCATTACTATTATAAACCATAATCACCCAGCCACTTCTTTTTTAGAAAACAAGTGGACTACTTTTGATGAATGGTATAATTTCAATGAATTAAGCACAGACATACAGGTATTGATGACTTTGGATGAAACCTCCCATTCTGGTGGCAAACACGAAAAAAACCACCCTATTGCTTGGTATCAAGAATACGATGGTGGTCGAATATTCTACACCGCCTTAGGCCATGATGAAAAAAGTTATACCAACCCACTTTTTCTTAAGCATATATTAGGTGGTATCCAATACGCTATCGGTAAAAGAAAATAGCTTTTTGGCGATGCACATTGGTTTTTATTGGAACAATTCAAACATCATTTACCTTCAAATTTGTTAATTTTCAGATGATGAGAAACAAATAGAATTATTTTCTTTACTTTTAAAAGCTACGAATTATTTTTTGTTTCATACCAACTACTTAAAATTAAATTTTCATACTAAATAAAACTAAATTAATGAATAACGAAAAATTAGCTAATGATTCCGTAATCTATGATGCCATAGTTATAGGCACTGGGATTTCTGGCGGATGGGCTGCCAAGGAACTTTGCGAAAAAGGACTCAAAACATTGGTTTTGGAACGTGGCCCCATGGTTAGGCACATTGAAGATTACCCCACCATGCACCTAGATCCTTGGGATTTTGAATTAAGAGGCGGAAATTCAATTGAAGACCAGAAAAAGCAACTCAAACAAAGCAGAACGGGCTACACAACACACGCCGCAAGCAAACATTGGTTTGTTGATGACACAAAGCACCCTTACAATGAAACCAAACGATTTGACTGGATGCGTGGTTACCATGTTGGTGGCCGCTCCATCATGTGGGGCAGGCACAGTTACAGGCTAAGTGATCTGGATTTTGAAGCTAATAAAAAAGATGGGCATGGTGTAGATTGGCCCATTCGTTATAAGGATATTGCGCCTTGGTATAGTTATGTGGAAAGTTATATTGGGGTTTGCGGAGAAAATCTTGGGCTTTCCCAATTACCAGATGGGGAGTTTTCCCCGCCTATGGAAATGAATTGTGTGGAAATCCATTTAAAAGAAAAAATATCTGAAAATTATGATGATAGAGTTTTGACTACGGGCAGAATTGCTCACATAACAGGCGATAAACAACATGATGGCAGAAGCAAATGCCAATACAGAAACAGATGTATAAGAGGTTGTCCGTTTGGGGCTTATTTTAGCAGCAATTCATCTACATTGCCAGCAGCAGAACGTACTGGAAATATGACCTTAAGACCAAATTCCATCGTACATGAAATCATTTATGATGATGCCACTAAAAAAGCAACAGGCGTTAAAGTGATTGATACAGAAACCAAAGAAACCTTTGTTTTCAATGCAAAAATCATTTTCTGTTGTGCATCCACTATGGCAACCACTTCTATATTGTTACAATCTAAATCGAACAGATTCCCCAATGGTTTAGGAAACGATTCAGGCGAATTGGGACATAACATCATGGATCACCATTTAGGTGCCGGAGCCTCTGGAAAAATAGAAGGCTTCGAAGATAAATATTACAAAGGTAGAAGACCGGGTGGTCTTTATCTGCCACGCTTTACAAATCTAGGCGATAAAAAAACAGAGAAAAAAGAATTTTTGCGCGGTTATGGCTACCAAGGCGGCGGCGGAAGAGGTGGTTTTTCAGAGTTTATTGCAGAACTTGCTTATGGCGAAGCACTTACTGAAAAAATATTAGAGCCTAGCGGTTGGCGATTGGGTCTTGGTGGTTTTGGAGAATGCCTGCCTAATCACGACAACAAAATGACTTTGGATTATGAAAAACTTGACGATTGGGGCTTACCCACCATCACTTTTGATGCGGAATGGAAAGAAAACGAATTGATTATGCGTAAAGACATGATTGCGCAAGCAGTTGAGATGTTGGAAAAAGCAGGTTTTACAGATATTGAAACCCGTGATGATTTGAGTGCTCCCGGTATTGGAATTCACGAAATGGGAACCGCACGTATGGGCCACGATCCTAAAACATCTGTACTGAATAAAAACAATCAATTACATGCCGTGTCGAACGTGTATGTGACGGATGGTGCTTGCATGACCTCATCTGGTTGCACCAATCCATCATTAACCTATATGGCATTAACGGCAAGAGCAGCAGAGCATGCAGCCAATCAATTAAAAAACAGTTAATCTTATGAAAAGAAGAGACGTATTAAAAGGTTTGGGTTTATCATTAGGATATGCTGTGGCAACACCTACTGTTTTCAGTATGCTTCAAAGTTGCAAAACAGAAGCAGAAGTATGGGCGCCCCAATTCTTAACCTTAGATGAAGGCATCGTTTTAAAAAACTTGGTAAACCTCATCCTTCCAAAAACTAAAAAATTGCCGGGCGCACTAGAGGTTAATGTCCCAGAATTCATCGATTTATATGTTTATAAAACGTATGACGACGAAGCAAAAACTGAATTCAAAACAGGTTTTAACGCTATTATGAATGCCCTTAACATTCCTGAAAAAGGCCCTTCAGAATTAAAAGACGAAAATTATGATGCTTTGTTAGCTAAATATCTAAAAGTTGATAAAGAAGAGCAAGAACGTATCAAACTGAATGAAGAGGATGAAAATGCCATTACTTTAATGGCTTTGGAAAACATAAGAGGCATGTCCATTTGGGCGTACAAAACAAGCGAAACCGTAGGCGAAAACATTTTAGCTTATGACCCGATTCCCGGCGTACAAATTGGCTGCATGCCATTAGAAGAAGCCACAGGTGGCAAAGAATGGTCTTTATAATAATACATTTCTACATTAAACTATGACAATAAAACACATACTAAGCGGTTTCACTTTATGCCTTCTCCTTTTTACAGGTTGCAAAACAAAACAAGAAAAAGCGGCTCCAACAGAAAAATGGGTATCGCTTTTCAATGGTAAAAACCTGAAGGATTGGACCGTAAAAATAAAAGGGCATCCCGCTGGCGAAAATTACAAAAACACTTTTATTGTTGAGGATGGTCTTTTAAAGGTAAACTACAAAGAATACAACGACACGTTTAACAACACCTTCGGGCATATTTTTTACAACAAGGAATTTTCAAACTACAAATTACGCTTGCAATACCGTTTTACTGGAAAACAACTGAGCGACGGTGCGGGTTGGGCAACTGCAAACAATGGTGTGATGATTCATTGTGAAGACCCAAAGCACATGGCCATAAACCAAGATTTCCCTGCTTCTATAGAAGTGCAACTTTTAGGAGGTTTGGGCACCGAAGACAGGCCTACGGGCAATGTGTGCACCCCAGGCACCCATATCACACTTCATGGTGAAAAAACCACACAACATTGTATATCTTCAAATTCAAAAACCTACCACGGCGACCAGTGGGTAAATTTGGAAATTGAAGTCCACAACGACTCCCTAATTACCAACAGAATTAATGGCGTAGATGTGATGACCTATTCCAAACCCATTATTGGCGGAGGTGTTGGTGCCAATGAAGCATATTGGAAAGCCAAAGAAGGAAAGCCTTTAAAAAAAGGCTTTATAGCCCTTCAAAGCGAAAGCCAAACAACTGAATTTAAAAACATTGAAATCTTAGAACTTTAATTAATACTTTTTGAAATTGAAACATTTTCTAAACTCCGTATACCTTCTTTTTATTTTTAATTTCGGACTCCTTTTAAACGCTCAAGATTTTAACGATTATACACAAAGCATCAACAATGAAAAAATCAGTATTGATTTAGTTGCTGTTGAAGGCGGAAGCTTTTCAATGGGCGCTACTGAAACTGATGACACCAGAAAAGATGATGAAAAACCCAGCCATACTGTGGAACTGGATGATTTTTGGATAGGAAAATACGAAATCACTTGGGAACAGTATGACACATTTGTTTACAATGATATAAACAACGACCCCGTGATGGATGCAAAAACGCTTAATGATTTAGGCATAGACGCGCTTTCTGGAGCAACACCACCCTATGTTGACATGAGTTTCAATATGGGAAAAGAATCTTCCCCTGCTGTAAATATGACGCAATACGCCGCCCTCATGTTCTGTAAATGGCTGACCGCCAAAACTGGTGTTTTTTACCGTTTACCAACAGAAGCCGAATGGGAATATGCTTGTAAAAAAGGAACGACCGATAAATCAGAACCTTTAAGCAGCGTAGCTTGGTATCAAGAAGATTCCAATGAAAAATATCAAAAAACGGGGTTAAAAACTCCAAATGTATTAGGCATTCACGATATGTTGGGCAATGTTTCAGAATGGGTTTTAGACCAATATAGCACAACGTATTATGGAGAATCTCCTGCAAAAAATCCTTGGAACAAACCAACAGAACTCTATCCGCGTGTATTACGTGGCGGTTCTTGGAAAGACACCGCAGATAAATTATGCTGTACCTCCAGACAAGCTTCCAAACCTATATGGAAACGCAGGGATCCGCAAATCCCTAAAAGCAATTGGTGGCACACCGATGCGCCTTTTATAGGATTTAGAATTGTTAGACCAAAAATACAACCAACAAAGGAAACCATTGAATCGTATTGGCTAGAAGCCATGATTGATTTTTAAACTAAAAACACAAGTATCATGAAATCTGAAAAAAAAATCTTATCGAGACGTCATTTTGTAAAAGGCTCCTCGCTAGCAGCTGGAGGTCTTTTATTAACCCCTTCTATTTTAACAGCAACCACTTTTAAAGCCAAAGAAAAGAAATTAAAACTAGCTGTAGTTGGTTGTGGCGGAAGAGGCACCGGTGCAGTGACCCAAGCTTTAAAAGCCGATAAAAACGTAGAATTGGTAGCCATGGCAGATGCTTTTCAAGACCGATTGGATAACTCTTTTGAAAATTTAAACAAAATATTTGATGCCAGCAGAATCAATGTAAAACCATCGATGAAGTTTGTTGGTTTTGGGTCTTACAAAAAAGCCATAGATGAAGCAGATGTCGTCATTCTGTCCACACCTCCAGGTTTCAGGCCGCAACATTTTGAATATGCTGTTTCCCAAGGAAAACATGTATTCATGGAAAAACCCGTTGCGACAGATGTTGCAGGCATTAAAAAGGTTTTGAAAGCTGCCAAAGTTGCCAAAGAAAAAAACTTAAATGTGGTTTTAGGGCTTCAAAGGCGCTATCAATCCAATTATCAAAAAGCAAATAGCCTGATTCAAGACGGTGCTATTGGAAATATTATTTCTGGACAAGTGTATTGGAACGGTGGTGGCGTTTGGGTAAGGCCTAGACAAGATAATTGGACTGAAATGGAATACCAAATGCGAAATTGGTACTATTTCAATTGGCTTTGTGGTGATCATATTTTGGAACAACACGTTCACAATATTGATGTGGCCAATTGGTTTTTAGGAGGCTACCCCGTTAAAGCACAAGGTATGGGAGGTAGAGAAGTTAGGAAAGGCAAAGATCACGGGCAGATATTCGACCATCATTTTGTGGAATTTGAATATGCCAATGGTGCTATTATTTCAAGCCAATGCAGGCACCAACAAGGCTGTTTAACACGCGTTTCAGAAGCTTTTCAAGGTACTGAGGGCACTTGCCATACAAGCGGCGGCAGTAATACCGTACTAAAATCGTATTCTGGCAACAATATCTATACCCATGATCCTGAAAATGACAAAAACCCATACCAAGTAGAACACGATAGGCTTTTTGCTGCCATAAGAAGCGGCGAAGTTATCAATAATGTGGAATACGGCGCTAAAAGTACCATGACCGCTATCATGGGGCGTATGGCAACCTATTCTGGCCAAGAAATTACATGGGAAAAAGCCATGGCCGCAGAACTAAACATCGTTCCTGATGAAAACCAATTATCATTCGATGCTATGCCTCCAGTGAATCCTGATGAATTTGGAAATTATCCCGTTCCTGTTCCCGGAAAAACAAAGTTTTACTAATAAATTATTGGTCATTTAAAAGCAAACTATTATGGAAAGACGACAGTTTATAAAAAAAGGCACGGTAGCGGCATCTGCGATGGGCATGGGGATTTCAGCGATGAACGCCATGAATTCAAACACATCTAAACAGATAAACAATGCCAATACCTTTAAATTGAATTACGCACCACATTTGGGCATGTTCAAAAATATTGCAGGTAACGACCCCATTGAACAATTGAACTTTATGGCAGAGCAAGGTTTTACGGCATTTGAAGATAACGGGATGATGGGAAGAGATGTTTCCATGCAAACCAAAATGGGAGAAACACTTGCAAAACATAATATGACCATGGGCGTTTTTGTTGTTGATAAAGGTGGTAATATGGCAAACACCCTTACCGCTGGCAAACAAGAACATGTAGATATTTTTTTAGATGGTTGCAAGAGAGCTGTTGAAGTAGCCAAACGCGTCAACGCCAAGTGGATGACCGTTGTCCCAGGCGGTTATCAGAGAAATTTACCTATCGGCATTCAAGATGGCAACGTAATTGAAGCTTTGCGCCGTGGAGCAGAAATTCTTGAACCGCATGGACTTACCATGGTTTTAGAACCTTTATCAGATTCACCGGATTTGTATTTACAAAGATCCGATCAAACTTACATGATTTGCAAAGCAGTTAATAGTCCGTCCTGTAAAATTCTATTCGATATTTATCATCTTCAAAAAACAGAAGGACATATTATTAGAAACATAGAACTTACTTGGAATGAAATTGCATATTTCCAAGTTGGTGATAACCCTGGCAGAAAAGAACCCACTACTGGCGAAATCAATTATAAAAATATATTCAAATACATTCATTCTAGAGGCTATAAAGGCATTTTAGGCATGGAACACGGCAATTCCGTGAGTGGTACTGAAGGCGAATTGGCTGTGATAAATGCTTATAAAGCGTCTGATGATTTTTAATTATAGAGCGTGTAATGTTACTTTTAGTCTTTTACATTCACACAGAAACATTACCAAAAAATCACATACCTAAAAACTATTAGGCACAACCTTTCTTGAAACATTGATATTTTTCAATGAATAAAAATAAAAAGTCTAAAATAAATTTATGGAATTCTTCAAAAAAATAAAACAGATTACCCATTTAATGAAACAAATAGATTTCAATGAATTGGGTAAGATTTCAGAAAAAATAGACTTACCTAAAATCATGAAGTCTGTTGGCGAGTTAGATGACACCCAACTCAAAGGCTTAATGAAACTGCTTACAGAAAAAGCAAAAAAAGGGCAACGCAAACTTCCTCCTATTGACGGCGATTTTTATGATTATGATTTAAAACTGACCCAAGAACACCGTGCCATCCAAATGAAAGTGCGTAATTTTATGGAGACCGAAGTTGAACCTATTGCAAACCATTATTGGAACAAAGCGGAATTTCCAATGGAAATCATCCCCAAATTGGCAGCTTTAAACATCTGTGGTGTGGCTTATGAAGGGTATGGATGCCCTGAATTGCCTTTTGTTATGGAAGGCATTATTGCTGAAGAAATTGCACGTGTAGATGTATCCGTTTCAACATTTTTCGGCGTGCATAGTGGGCTCGCCATGGGCTCTATTTATCTCTGTGGAAGTGATGAACAAAAAGAAGAATGGCTACCAAAAATGCAAAAAATAGACGTTATTGGTGCTTTTGGATTAACCGAACCCAATGTTGGGAGTGGTGTTGCTGGTGGCATGGAAACCACGTGCCAAAAAATTGGAGATACATGGATTTTAAATGGTCAAAAAAAATGGATAGGCAATGCCACATTTGCTGATGTGATTATTATTTGGGCAAGGGATATTGATGATAACCAAGCCAAAGGCTTTTTGGTACGCAAAGGAAATCCTGGATATAAAGCCGATAAAATTGAAAATAAAATGGCCTTACGTACCGTACAAAATGCCCTCATTACCATAACCGACTGCAAAATACCAGAAAGTGATCGTTTGCAAAAAGCAAACTCCTTTAGAGATACTGCAAAAGTATTGCGCATGACACGGGCTGGCGTGGCTTGGCAAGCCTTGGGTTGCGCAAGAGGCGCCTATGAGAGTGCTTTAAAATACACCAAAAAACGGGAACAATTTGGAAAGCCCATTGCAAAGTTTCAGCTGATTCAAAACCATTTAGTTGAAATGCTGGCAAACCTTACCGCCATGAAAGCCATGGTGTATCGTCTTTCAGAATTGCAAGATCAAGGTTTATTGACAGATGAACACGCCTCGCTTGCCAAAGTATTTTGCTCGATGCGCACACGAGATGTGGTAAGCCGTGCTCGTGAGGTTATGGGTGGCAACGGCATTCTTTTAGAATATGATGTGGCTCGTTTTGTTGCAGATGCCGAAGCCATTTATTCGTATGAAGGCACAAAAGAAATCAATTCTTTAATTGTAGGCAGAGCCATTACGGGGTATAGTGCGTTTGTTTAATACGACCATCATTTTCTTTCTAAAAATCAAGTTTTTATCACTCAAATCATAACAGCTTATTTTTACATATTGATGTTTCAATACTTTTTAAAATAATATTGTAACATTTTAAAACAATACGCTACTTACAAGTAACCAACCGGACACATTGAATAAAGAACTTGAACATAATTTTGTGGAATTGCTCGAAAAGCACCAGAACATCATACACAAGGTGTGCCGTTTGTACACCAATAACTATGATGCACATAATGATTTATTTCAGGAAATAACCATTCAATTATGGCGTGCTTACCCGAAATTTCGTGGTGATGCCAAGTTTAGCACTTGGGCATATCGTGTGGGCTTGAACACAGCCATTACGCTTTATAGAAAATCAAAACGAACCATCACTACACAGGATTTTGAAGGTGTTGCGTTTAAAATAAAAGCTGAATATTATGATGATACCGAAGAACAACAATTAAAAACATTATATAAAGCCGTACACCAATTAAATGATATAGAAAAAGCCCTTGTTTTCTTGTATTTGGAAGATAAGGATTATAGAGAAATAAGTGAAACCTTGGGAATTAGTGAAGTGAATGCCCGTGTGAAAATGAACAGAATTAAAACGAAACTCAAAACCATTTTAAATCCCTGAGCTTATGGATGGATTAGATTTATTAAAGAAAGACTGGAACAAACAGGATAAAAACCATAAGCATTGGTCCCAAAATGATCTATACGCCATGCTGCATAAAAAATCGTCTTCCATTGTAAAGACCCTTTTCTATATAAGCATTGCCGAATTGGTCTTTTGGATTATTATCAATACGCTCCCTCAATTTTTTTCGACAGAATACAAAGAAAACCTTGACGCACTTTACGGTAATAGCTTAATTTTTACAGAACTTACCATATTCAGCTATGGCATTATCCTGCTTTTTATTTATTTACTTTTTAAATCGCACCAAGCCATATCTGTGACCGATAGCGCAAAAAAACTAATGAAAAGCATTATAAAAACCCGTAAAATCATTAAATATTATGTGATTTACAATTTGGTTTTGGCTTTCATCTCCATTGCAATTGGCATGTTTTACGCCATTAACCACAACCCTGAACTCACAGACCAATTCGCACATTTTAACAACGGCCAATTAGCTGTTTTTACAGTCATATCTATTCTATTAACTGGAATTTTCATTCTTATAATTTGGCTATTTTACAGACTTATTTATGGATGGCTGCTAAAACGCTTAAACCAGAATTATCGTGAACTTGAAAAGTTAGAGATTTAGAAAATGGCTTATGTAACAATAATTACAGGCTTCATATTTATTTTAGTTGGCTATTTAGTAACTAAAAACAATGCATCCCAACTGCTTTCTGGTTATAATACCATGAGCAAAGAAGAACAGAAAAAGTTAGACCTTGAAACATATCTTCCCTTTTTCAGAAAATTCCATGTGTTTTTGGGAATTTCCATCATTGCAATAAGTTTATTGATTAGACCCGTTGTGCATTTTAAATAATGTTAATTTTAATGTTGTTAATA
>TARA_R110002049_G_scaffold9962_2_pt1 | contig 84032 bp, 53 predicted proteins | sample TARA_R110002049 | Tara Oceans TARA_R110002049 (sample SAMEA4396941) | marine metagenome | biome: Polar Biome; feature: [SRF] surface water layer (ENVO:00010504); material: water (ENVO:00002006), including particulate matter (ENVO:01000060) such as... | depth 5 m | reverse complement strand
AGATGAACAACTTTTTTATTTTAATTCATAATGCACAACGGGTTGTTATTACAAAAAAAGCAGTATCTAAAACAACCCTAGAACCTAAACAGGTTATGCTTCAAAACAGCATAACCGGTAAGGTTGTTGATGCTAATGGAGAGCCGCTTTTGGGTGCCAACATTATTGAAAAGGGAACTTCCAACGGCGCACAAACCGATTTTGATGGAGGCTTCACATTACAACTATCAAACCAAAACGCCACATTGGTAGCATCGTATTTAGGTTACATAAGCCAAGAAGTAGCCGTTAATGGACGTTCTGAAATAAGAATTGTTTTGGTAGAGGATTCCACAACCTTAGATGAAGTTGTGGTTATTGGATACGGAACCGTTAAGAAAAGTGACTTAACAGGGTCTGTAACTTCCTTGCAAGAAAAGGATTTTGGAAAAGGTGTGAACGCCAATATTGACCAAATGATTCAAGGAAAATCTTCTGGGGTACAAGTGATACAGAATAGTGCACAACCAGGAGGTGGATTATCCATTAGAATTCGAGGTTCTAGTTCTATCAATGCGGGAAACGATCCGTTGTATGTAGTTGATGGGCTTCCCATAGATGGTGGAAATGTTGTGGGAGAAGGAGGTAACCGTTTCGTTGGCACCAGAACACCCAGAAACCCTTTAAACAGTATTAACCCATCTGATATAGCATCTATTGAAATTTTAAAAGATGCATCGGCAACGGCCATTTATGGTTCTAGAGGTGCCAATGGTGTCATCATTATCACGACTAAAAGTGGTGGCGATGGAAAGATGAAGGTGGATTATAATACTTATTATGGTATCCAAACCGTAGCGAAAAAATTAAACATGTTGAATCCACAAGATTACATGCGTGTTTTAAATGATATTATTGCCGACGGAGGTGGGGAAGCTGGTGCCGGTGTTACTGGAATAGTAAATGGCGGGACCGATTGGCAGGATGCTATTTTGACATCTGCTGCTGTTCAAAGTCATAGTATTTCATTTTCAGGTGGAAATGAAGTCAATAAATATTATTCTTCAATAAACTATTTTAGTCAAGATGGAGTTGTAAGAAGCTCTGGTTTTGAAAGGATGAGTGCTAGGTTGAATTTGGAACATAACACCAAAGGTAAGTTTAAGTACGGTATGAATATGACAACTTCTTTCAGTCAAGATGATTATGTGCCTATTGGAGATGGTATTAATGAAAATTCAGGTGCTATATATGCAGCTATTAATTTTGACCCAACCTTACCTATTAAAGATACGGATGGCAATTATACCTTGTCTCCATTTATAACTACTGATAACGCATTGGCTTTAATTTATGGAAAAAATGCCATTACCAATTCTTATAGAACATTGGGTTCTGTTTATGGTGAGTATACTATTATACCATCATTGTCTGCCAGATTAAATGTTGGAGGAGATGTAGCAAATAGTAGAAGAGATGCTTTTGTTAATGAATTGACACAAGATGGAAGGGCCAATGGTGGTATAGCGACTGTGTTTCAAGGAACAAAATCGAATTATGTGATTGAAGGGACTTTAAACTACAATAAATCATTTACTGAGGACCATGTTTTAACGGCTGTTGCAGGAACAACTTACCAGAGATTTTTATTGGACAGGTTTTCAGCAGGCTCTGAAAATTTCCCGTCAAATACCACATTGACATATAATCTTGGTCTTGGAGATCAAACACAGTATAATGTAGGGTCTTATAGAGAAACCAATAAATTGGTGTCATTTTTTGGTAGGTTTAATTACTCGTTGTATGATAAAATATTATTTACGGCCAGTATTCGTGCTGATGGATCATCTCGATTTGGAACGAACAATAAATTTGGATATTTCCCATCAGCTGCTTTGGCATGGAAACTAGGTCAAGAAAAATTCATAGCAGATTCCAATACCTTTAGCGATTTAAAACTAAGAGTTAGCTGGGGGCAAACAGGAAACCAGGATATAGGTAACTATAGTTCTATAACTACATTTGGAGGAGGTCCAGTTGCTATTTATAATGGTTTGCCGGTAACATCTTCAGATCCTACAAGAGTAGCAAATCCAGATCTTAAATGGGAAACTACAGAGCAATTTAATGTTGGATTGGATTTCGGATTGCTTAAAAACAGGATTACAGGTAGCTTAGACTACTATACAAAAACAACCTCTGATTTATTATTTAATATGCCTATTCCTCCCACAACAGGCTTTGGCAGTGTTTTGAAAAATGTTGGTAGTGTAAAAAACATAGGATTTGATTTTAATGTTAATTCAAGAAATATTGTTGGAGAATTTGAATGGACTACAGGGTTTAACATTTCAACAGTAAAAAATGAAGTAATAGATATTGGGCGTGATGAGCCTATAATTACAGGCGGTATTGCTCAGATTTCTAATATTGCGTTAATTCAAGAAGGGCTTCCTGTTTATTCATTTTATGGCTATGAAATAGAAGGCGTTTGGCAAACAGGAGACGATTTTAGTTCAACAACAGATCCGGTAGCTCCTGGAGATATTAAGTTTAAAGATCAGACGGGTGACGGTGCAGTTACGCCAGAAGACAGAGTGGTTTTAGGAAACTCATTTCCAGATTTTACTTGGGGGCTTTCTAATACATTTACCTACAAAGGATTTGAGTTATTTGCTTTCTTTGAAGGCGTACAAGGTGTAAGTATGTTTAATCTTAATCTTGCAGAGAGCTATTTTCCAATAAGCTTTAGACGTAACAAACTTGCCGATTTGTATTTGAATAGATGGACTCCTGATAATCCTTCAAATGAGTATCCGTCGTTTGTAAATCCAAATGGTCAAGCGGGGAAACAAGTAAATTCTAAAACGGTGGAAGATGCTTCTTATATTAGATTGAAAACGGTAAGGTTATCTTATAATATTCCGACTACTAATTTGAAGTTTCTTAGGGATTTACAAGTTTATGTAAGTGGTTCTAATTTATTTACTATTACAGATTACAATGGTTTTGATCCAGCTTCCAATACCAATGGAAATGCGAATTTAAGAATTGATTATAATGCTTACCCATTGAATAGAACAATTACGGTAGGCCTTAACGTAGGATTTTAAAATAAAAAAATAGAAAAATGAAAAACTTAAGTAAATTTTTACTGGTAGCTGTAATATGTTCAGCAAGTTTTACCAGTTGCGAAAAACAGTTGGAAGAAGAGGTGTTTTCTCAACTAGCACCAGAAAATTTTCTGAAAACAGAACAAGGATTAGAGTCGGTTTTGGCTGCTGCTTATGGAGATCAATCCATGAATGGTTGGCAAGGTAAAAGTGTGTTGAACTTAGAATCATGGTGCACTGATGAAGAATGGGAAACTGGTGGTGGAGAAAACCAAACAGCGGTATTGATGATTGGGTTTTCTTTTGATGCCACATTGGTATGGGCGAGAGACAATATGTGGAACGCAAAATTTAAAGCAATACGTGACGCCAATATTTTATTGGAAAACATTGAGGCATCAAATGTAAATACTAGTGTAAAAGCTAAGTTAACTGCTGAAGCTAGATTTGTTAGAGCCGTTTGCTACCATTACTTGTATGGATGGTTTGGGCCAGTGCCTATAAGAACAGTGTCAGGAGGGGATTTAGAAAAGGCAAGGGCTACAGAACAGGAAATGCTAGACTTTATTGAAGATGAATTTCTAGCAACGATTTCTGATTTGCCAACGCCTGGAGATGAGGTTTATGGAAGAGCTAATAAAGGGGCTGCTTGGGCATTTTTAACTAAATTTTATTTGAACAGTAAACAATGGCAAAAAGCAGCAGATGCCGCAGAAGAAGTCATGAAATTGAACAAATATAGCCTATTTCCAAACTATGAAACCTTGTTTAAAGTTGACAATGAAAGAAATTCTGAATTTATTTGGGTGCATCAATCTATTGTAATAGCGCCTGGAAATAATTATATGAATGGGGCATTTCCTCCTAGTTTTGGGTCTGATCCGGTAACAGGGGCTGTTCATACCAGTGGCATGGCAAATTGGGCCGCACAATACAGATTATATGATGAATTTTATAATTCATTCGACCCAAATGATTTAAGAAGAAAATTAATATTGAATGAGTATATCCATAAAGGGAACGGAAACACGATACAGTTATCTGATTCGCCAAACAATAGAAGATCTATAAAATATATTCCAGATCCTGCGGCAGCTGGTAATGATCATGGTAATGATATTCCTGAGATTAGATATGCAGATATTCTTTTAAGCAGAGCGGAGGCACTTAATGAAATAAGTGGGCCTACCCAAGAAGCTATTGATTTAATAAATGAAGTTAGGTTTAGGGCAAACGTTCCCGATATCGATTTGGGCGATTTTGACAAAAACACGTTGAGAGATCATTTGTTGAACGAAAGAAGATGGGAATTCTTTACAGAACGAAAAAGGCGTGAGGATTTGATTCGTCACGGAAAGTTCATATCATCAGCCATTTCGAGAGGTAAACCAGCTAAGTCACATCATGTAAGATTTGCAATTCCTCAAAACGAAATAGATGCAAACTCCAATATGGTACAAAATGAAGGGTATTAAATTCAGTTGAATTAGTAATTGTTTTTCAAACTTCTGGTCTTTTAAGACCAGAAGTTTTTTGTTTAATTTTAAATTCCGTAGGTTATCAATGAACGGGAACATACTTTTATCAGTTTTGGTTTTTATTTCATCCTTTCTTCTTTTTCAATTAGAATTGATTGTGGCAAAAATATTCTTGCCAAATTTTGGAGGGAGTTACATGGTTTGGGGGGCTTGTGTTGTTTTTTTTCAAGCCATATTGCTATTGGGCTATTTTTTGGTATGGAAGGTTTTTGTGAAATTGGGGATAAAAATGGTGCAAATGTTCTATTTGTCCATTCTTATACTTAGTTTGATTGCATTTCCTTTAACAAAAATTGACCTCCTTTTTGAAGCATTTAAAAGCAGTAATCTGGTATTTAATGTTTTTTTAAAATTGACCATTACCATTGGCATTGTATTTTTAGCCTTGTCTATGACTAGCGTTTTATGTCAATATTGGGCAAGTGGGATAAAAAATAATAAAGCTAATGTTTATAATCTTTTTGCTATTTCTAATGTAGGGTCGTTTGCTGGTTTGATCAGTTACCCCTTTTTTATAGAGCCTAACTTAGGGCTTATTGAGCAGCAAAATATTTGGGCCTTAGTTTTTTACGGATTCATAATACTTTATATAATCTCATTACTGGTATTGAATATCCCTAAAATAAAAAGACCGGCTATTGCCGTTCAAGCTACCGAAGGCACACCGTTTAAGCTCATTGTAAAATGGCTGTTATTTAGTGCTGGGGGCGTGGTTTCATTTTTGGCAATCAATAATATCATGACCACCCAAATAGCACCCATGCCATTAATTTGGATGATGCCATTGGCTATTTATCTTTTGTCATTTGTCATCGCATTTTCAGGCAAGTTTAAATCATTGGTTATTTCAAAGCATTTGGGAATTATAATTTCAGTTGCTTTGGTTTATTATTTTTTAAGTATTGTCAATTCATTTACGTTAATAGTTGATGCGATATTCTATCTATCACTTTTATTGGTTCTAACCGTTTTTTTTCATTCCAAATTATTTGAAAGCAAACCAGAGCCACTAAAATTGGGCGAATTTTATAGTTATTTAGGATTAGGGAGTTTAATGGGAAGTCTTATTGTAACTTGGGTTTTTCCAATCATAACCAATAATTATTTTGAATACTTTTTTGCGCTGATTCTTGTGTCCCTGTCGATGTTTGAATCAATGACCATTGAAAAGCGCATCGCAAATTATTTTTGGCCTATTTTAATAGTAATGACTTTTTTTGCAGTTCCAAAATGGTTTCATTCAACAATCATTTTGGTAGGGTTGGTGCTTGCTGTCGTTTTGGTATTCGTATTTTTAAAATTAAAAAACAACCATTTCCATTTGCTGATGGTGGTGGTAATGATTGGTTTTTGTTCGTCTTGGATTGAAACGTCATGGGAAAACAAGAATTATGTTTTAAAACACAGGAATTTCTATGGCATATCGAAAGTATATGATACGCCAACTGCTAGGTTTTTAGAAAATGGGGGTACCATTCATGGCGGACAAATTCTTCAAGATAAAACAGGAAAAATACCTTTGGTGTATTATCATCCAGCATCGCCATCTGCGGAAATTATCAAAAATTTTAATGGATTGAAAAATATGGCCATTGTAGGATTGGGTTCAGGGGCATTGGCAACGTATTGTTCAGAGGATCAAGAGCTTGATTTTTATGAGTTGGATTCATACAATGAAACGATTGCAAGAAAATATTTTCCATTCATTAAAAATGCCAAAGGATCGGTTCAAATTATATTTGGAGATGCAAGGCAACGAATGCAAAAATTGGAAAAAAAGTATGATTTGATAATTGTAGATGCTTTTAATGGCGATACGGTACCAACGCACCTTTTGACGGCAGAGGCAATAAAAATGTATGAAGATTTATTGACTGAAAATGGGGTGCTTTTAATGCATCTTACAAATAGGTATGTTAACTTGAAACAGGTATTTGTAAATACCGTGAATATGAAAAGCAGGACGTGTTACTACAAACTGGATGATAAATCTGGTAGTAAAGCTTTCCGAAGCGAGTGGATGGGCCTTATTAAAAAAGGAAGTACTGGGTTTGATTTTGAAAAATATGGTTGGGCAGTAGTTAGCGATAACCGTTCGCATCCTGCCAAAGCATGGACAGATTCATATAACTATTTGTTGCCATATATTGAAATCAAAAACCTGTTTAAGCGCTAAATAATTCTTTCACTTGTCCTGAATAAAGGTTACATAATTCTAAACATTATGTATAAAAATCGCAAAGTAATTAAATTGATAAGCTTACTTTTTATTAGGAAATGCTTTCAATAAAGCTTCGGCTTCCTCTCGTGTTATGAGCAAAGCACTGCCATGCCTAGCTCCGGAAGGGAAGCTAACGTCTTTCTCAATATTCCAATGTGTCAAATCCGATGATTTTGAAACGCCAAAACGATCCGTCATGCAATAATCATATAGTAATAACCATCCTCCTGGATTAAGAGGGTCTTTCATAATGCTTGGGCCTTCTGTAATTACAGGAGCGATTTGTCCATCATTCAAATGTCCTTCAATTATTTGATACGGTCCCTCTATGTTTTTAGATGTTGCTACACGAATGGCTCGTCTCTCACCGGTTTTTTCTCCAAATTCTTCTTCTTTATGAAAAAGATAATAAGTCCCTTCATGCTCAAATAATGTTCCGTCTATCACAGAATATGGTGGTTCAAAAAGTATTTTTGCTGGAGAAAAAGTTTTCCAGTCCTTGGTTTTGCAATACCAAAGTCTGCTTTCTTTCCATCCTGCATCTTGAAACGATGATGACCAAAATAGTATATATTCTTCTTTTTTCTCATCAAAAAACCACTCAGGGGCCCAGATGTTCCTGGCCAATATTTTTCCAGTTTCATCTTTGACATCTTTCATCAAAGGCAGGAATTTTTCAACTGGCCAGTTAATTAAATCCTTTGAGGTTGCATACAAACAACTTGGCCCTACTTTTTTTGGATCATTGGTTTTTCCTCCTCCGGTAGCCAACAAACGCCAAAGCCCGTCAGGACCTCTTTGTAAGTTTGGATCCCTTAAAAAATGATCCCATATAGGTTCATTATTGTTTAACGGCGTCCAGTGACGACCATCTGTTGACAATGCAATATGTAATTTTGCACTGAGCATGGGGTTTGGTAAAGGGACCTCAATTATTTTACCCTCAGCATTAATCTCTATCCGAGTTGGATAACGTTGACGGAAATAGGTGAGCATCCATATGTCCTTGTCGTTTTCAATTTTAAATTGTTTTGCAGTCTCGGATTCTATTTTAGATTCATTCGTTTGTGAGGAAATCACAAACGAATGAACGATTAAAAAAATTAAAAATAGTCGCTTTTTTATCATAAAACGTTAAATAAAAAAATTAAAAATTATCCTAAAAAGTGTATAAGTTACACTTTGAGGTAGGTTGATGGCTAATTCAAATATAACTAAAAATGATATAGAATTATGCTTAATTTTTAATGCTTCCCGTAATGGAATCGTTTATGGCATAAAGTCTAATTTTCAAATAGTCATACCTTCTAATATTTGCTTTGATTGTAACCACTTTAATTTGTGGTATTCCATTTTGTTATAGCCCGACCCTAATGGCATAATCATTCCACATAGCCGCCAGTTTTTCTACTTTTTCTGGATATTGCTCGGCAAGGTCTTTTGTTTCGCTTTTGTCTTCTTTTAAGTTGTATAATTCCCATTTTATTTCATAAGGCATTCGCTTTGACCAGACTATTTTCCAATCTCCCAATATAACCGCCTTAGCGCCTTGGTGAGAAAAGAAAATGGGTCTTTCTTCCACAGTTTCACTTTTAAATGTTTTGACCAAACTAACGCCCTCCATTTTTTGGATAGCATTACCGTTGAACGTTTCGGGATATTGTGCTCCGGTTATGTCACATAATGTGGGCATAATATCTATCAAATGGGTTTTTTCCCGAACCCATGTTCCAGCGTTTTCTTTAATTTGATTTGGCCAGTGCACAATAAAAGGAGAAGCAACGCCACCCTCATTGGTAAAATGTTTGTAGAGCTTAAAGGGGGTGTTGCACATGTTTGCCCAAGCACTTCCGTAAGCTGAATGAGAGCCATTTTGGCCGACCAAATTAAGACTGTCCCCTTTATGTAAAGTAGTGATGCCTTTTCTTGAAGGGCCGTCAAATCCAAAAGGTCCCCACTCATAGCAAGCACCGTTATCACTGGTTAACATAATAACTGTGTTATCATATTGTCCAGTTTCTTTTAGGTAATCCACAATTTGGCCAATACCTTTGTCAACATGTTCAACCATAGCGGCAAAGGTTGCCATTCGTCTTGCTAAATCGCGTTGGCGATCTATGTCAAGTACATCCCAAGCAGGGTTTTCTTGTCCTGAATAGCCGTTCGTTATAGCATCGCCATCAACTGGTACAATGGCTCTTTCGGTCAATGTCCAGCGGTCTTCGTTTTCAATCAGTCCAACGGTTTTTAATTTCTTATAACGCTCTTCCCTGATTTTATCCCACCCTTTCATATAGATGTCAAAATATTTATCAATTGATTCTTTAGGTGCTTGAACTGGAAAATGTGGAGATGAATGGCCAAGAAAGAGAAACCACGGCTTGCCTTCTTTGCTTTTGGCTTGTTTTAAAAACTCAAGGGCATATTCGTTAAAAACATCCGTTGCGTAGAACTCGCCTTCGGGTTTGTCTATTTCCTTTGCCCTACCTTCGGGTTTGCGTACATAAGCTGTTGGATCCCATTGGTCTTGGGCATAGCCCATGTCATAGCCATAAAACTCATCAAACCCTCGTTTTACCGGACTTGTTTCTTCGTGCAGGTGCCATTTGCCAACGTAATACGTGCTGTAGCCTACTGATTTAAGAACTTCCCCTAATGTGACACAATCCTCTCTTAAACGGCCAAGATATGCAGGCCCTGCGCCTTCTTTTGGTTTGTTGCTGGTAAAATCGGCAATGCCTGCTTGTGGCGGGTACAGACCCGTCATTAATGCTGCTCTACTGGGGCAACAACGTGCCGAATTGTATATGGATTCATACCTTAGGCCAGTCATGCCAAGTTGGTCCATATTTGGCGTTTTTATTTCGCCACCGTAACAGCCTAGGTCTGAATATCCAAGGTCATCAAGTAGCACAAAAAGAACATTGGGTTTTTGTTTCTGCTCTTGGGTTTGCTCTTGTTTTTCTTTGCAACTGGTTGAAAATATTACAAACAATCCAAATAAAAAATATGTTAAAGATTTCATGGTCTTATTTTATTTTAAGTTTTAAACAAATTTAATCTTTCTTTTCTTAAATCAATAATCCGAATACTCAGTTGGATAAAGAAAACTAATATCAATATGAGATACATTGTTCTTGTATTTTGGTTCTTCAGAAAGTGTTTTCCATTCAGGGGCATTACCAAATGATTTCCAATGTGCATCTCTGCTTTCTTGGTTGGCAAATGTGGTCATGTACATGAGGTTGGGCATTTTTGCCCCAGAAATCACTTCGCCGTAAAATACTGCGTTAAAGTCAAGTTGGTCAAAGAGTTTTACTTCACCACCTTCGTTGAACATGGTTACTTTGTTCTTGTGATATTGCTCGGTTGGTGATTCGTAGCTTCTCAATTCATAAATCCTTTCCGATCGCGGACTATTTAGAGCAGAGGGGCGCATGATGGGCATATCAGCAAACGCTTTTAAAACAATGGATTCTATGCGCTTGTATGGGGTTTGGTCGTGTGGTGCATTGATGTAGCTGTTTCCTGCTTTCAAATAGGTTGTGTCTTTACTAAGATTTTCTTTAAGAAAAAGAAACTGATTCACAGTCTTAAAAGGCATAAGCACATATGTTTTTTGAATGGTGTCTTTGTCATTCGGTACGGGTTTAAAAACGCCAACATTTTGGATTCCCAATTTTTTTAATCCTGGTAAATAGGCATTTTTAAGATAGGTGTCAGTCACTTTTTCTTGATCTTCATTCTCAAAGGTGTAAATTTTAAGCTGATAATATTCTTGATTAGATAGAGCTGTCGTGTCGGTTTTAGTAGTTTGGTTTTCTCTTTTTTTACAGTTAAGAATAGAAAAAGCGAAAATGCTCAGGAATAAAATTGTAGTTGCTTTCATTTTATGTTTTTTTTAATTATCTGGTTAAGAAAGAAGATGCTGGCAAACTTTCGCTATTGAATAAGGTGCCTATGGTGTAATCTTTCCAGCCATATCTAACCTGCTTTGGTTCTGAAATGGAAGGTGCAAATACTTCTAAGGTTTCTCCTACTATTTTCACATCGGCATCCACAAATTGGTTGTCGCTGCCAGCAATTTCAAATCCTGAAATATCTTTTAAGTTTAAACCATCAGCAACATGATCAAATGATATTATGATTTTATTTCCTTCAATAGTATGGCTTTTGTACAAGGGACCAGAAGCCACGGTATTTTTTCCATAATCATTAGCCAAGGCTAATCTTGCCAATCTCTCGCCAACATCTTGTTTGTTTCCAGGGTGAATGGTTGTATCACTACCAATATCCATAGTGATGGCCATACCTGTTTTTTCTGTTTTCAAGCTTTTGCGTTGTGCGTCCCTTAAGGCTGGCGATAGTCCGTTGCCGTAAGTGAACGGTGCGATTTGAACAAAATAGAAAGGAAATGGGCTGTTCCATTGTGTTCTCCAATCTTTGATCATGGCAGGAAAAAGCGCTTCGTATTGTTCGGCCCTGCCTACGTTTGATTCGCCTTGGTACCAAATAGCACCTTTTATATTGAATGGCACTAAAGGATTTATCATGGCGTTGAAGAGTGATGTTGGCAATTCATTAGGGCCACCAGAACTTATTTTTGGCTTATCACTTAGCTTATCTTGATTTTCTGTGCCGTAAACAAGCAACGACTGTTTATATAAATCGGCATAAAAAAGTCCCGCCCAGTTACCTTCAATGGATATATTGTTCCCCTTTTCATTTTCCAAATACATAGGCCCAGCAATTGGGGAGCCTCCGCCACTATCAAATTGTAGTATGGCTATAATATTGTCGCCTTTTTTTAATAGTTCTTTTGGAACGGTATAAATTCTTTTTTCAGACCAGCCCCAAGTAGTGCCTACTTTTTGGCCGTTTACATAAGTGATATCATTGTCATCAATAGCACCAATATGAAGGGTATAATCAAAATCTACGTTTTCAATGTCAATATGTTTTCTATACCAGAAAGCTCCGTTTAATGCTTGAGATGAGTTTGAGTTTTTGATAAAATTCTCGAAGTTGCATTGCTGTGCAGGTAATGTCGTTTGCGCCCATTGGCTGTCATCAAATTGAGGATCGGCAATTTTCGTGTTGTCCATATCCAATTCTTCAAAAGCTTTTAAAGTGTTTGGCAAAGGTTTCTTTTCAAATTTAGAGACCCATTCCGTAATCTTAGTGGCATCATAGGCATTTACAATATCTAAAAACTCTGGAAATTCACTTAGTCCTTCTTTGCTTGCCCAAGCTTCAGCAACGGTGCCGCCCCAACTTGAATGAATGATGCCTATCGGAACATTTAGTTCCTTATAGAGCTTTCGTGCAAAAAAGTAGGCAGTAGCACTAAAATCGGCTGCTGTTTGTGGGCTGCTTACTTGCCAATTTCCAGTTAGGGAATCTATTTTTATAGCGCTTAGGTTTTTTTGAACTGTAAACATCCTGATTTCTGGATGGTTGGCATTGGCTATTTCTTCATCGCCATTATTTATAAGTTCGTTGGGTAAAAAACCTTTAAGAGGCATTTCCATGTTAGATTGCCCAGAAGCCAACCATACCTCTCCAACCATAACATCTTTTAGTGTGATGGTTTTGTCTAAGGTCGTAATTTTTATTTCAAAAGGGCCACCTGCTTTTGGCGTGGGCAGTTTCAGTTTCCAATAGCCGTTAGCATCTGTTTTGGTTGACACATCCGCGCCCCAACTGGCAGAAACTGAAATGTTTTGGTTTGTAGAATATGTTCCCCATACAGCAACGTCTTGTTGTTGCTGGATTACCATGTGATCTGTGAAAATGGGTGAGATATTAAGGTCTTTTTTAATGACAGGTTCGCATGAATTGAGTAATAAGATACTACTTATAATTAGAAATTTTGAGAATGTGATAAAATCGGTTTTCATTGGTTTTTTTGTGTTTCAAGTTTAATTCAGTTGTTCAATTGTGGCTGTTTTGGTTTTATATTTTAGGCCTATGTCGTTTTTAACTCTGTCTATCAAGGTGATTAAATCCATGCTTATGATAAATGGTAATTTAGGACTTTCCATAACGCCATTTTGAAGGCATTCATTGATGTGTTCAATCTCATGGAAATACCCATTTCCGGTGTATTTAATGTCAAATATGGTTTCTTCGCCATTTTTAATAAGCCCTATTTTTTCGGTATGATGGAACCTGCTATACAGTTTTATAGTGCCATGGCTTCCATAAATATATGCTTCTGTGGGGGTATCTGCTTCAATAGTCGATTCAAGTATGGCTTTCGCTACGTTTTCATAATTAAACAGCATGGAGCAATAACTGTCAACCCCTGTTTCTGTGATACGCGCCATCACTTTAATATCTGTAGGAAGTCCCAATGTTAAAAGACTTAAATAAATGGGATAAATGCCAATATCCAATAAAGAACCGCCTCCTAAATTTTTATTGTAGAGCCTGCTTTTGGGATCTACTTTTGCTTTGAATCCAAAATCGGCACGGATGAACAAGATGTCTCCAATCGCTTTTTGGTCCAACAATTCCACCAATTTATTTGTGGCGGGTATAAAGCGTGTCCAAATACCTTCCATTAAAAATAAATGTCTGGATTTGGCCTCATCGATCATGGTTTTTACTTCTTCAGAATTCAACCCCATCGGCTTTTCACACACTACCGCTTTTCCTTTTTTTAAGCACATCATGGTAATTTCAAAGTGAAAAACATGAGGTGTGGCAACATATATAATATCTACTTCAGAATCATCGGCCAATGCTTCGTATGAATCATAGTGTGTGGTTGATTTGTAGGTGTCACTAAAAGCCTTTGCTTTTTCTATGGATCTAGATGCAACACCGTATAAATTAGAGCTATTTGAAATTTGTAGATCTTGAGCAAATTTATTAGCTATTTTACCTAAACCTATAATGCCCCAATTTGTTTTTTTGTTCATTAATTTAACTTTTTTGTTCCATAGAAATGCGTGCTTGGTATAAAATGAGTGCCTGGTTTTTTATAGTTTTTAGAAGTAACATTTCTTTTGGTGCCCAACCCTTCAAATGTAGAAAATCTAACGTGGTATGTTTACATCACAACATCTCATTATTATGCAAAATGTGTCAAACATAAATCATGCTAACTTTTTAAATCGCTTTTTGATTGGTTTAAATGAAATAATGACACGTAAAGAAACTAAAATAACAAAACAAATACGGTACTTACGTAGATGTTCATGAGTGAAATGATTTATGGACAATGAAACTTAAAAAGCATGTAGCTAAATGCATTAAAATAACTGTTTGAAGTTGCATGATTAACAATTAACATTTTATAAAATTTAACCAAAAATGAAAAAAGGAATCTTTATTCTGACAGTACTTTTTAGTACCATGATTACAGCCCAATGGAAACCTGCCGGGGATAAAATTAAAACCCAGTGGGCCGAAACCTTAAAAACAGATAATGTTTTAAATGAGTATCCAAGACCTATCATGACACGTAATGATTGGAAAAACTTAAATGGTTTATGGAACTATAGTATTTTAGATTATGGTAGTTCAAAGCCTAAAAAATTTGAAGGCAACATTTTAGTGCCTTTTGCCGCAGAGTCTAGTTTATCCGGAGTTATGAAAGAAGTTGGTGCTTCTAAAGAGCTTTGGTACGAAACAAATTTTACAGTGCCTAGCAACTGGAAAGGTAAAAACATACTGTTGCATTTTGGAGCGGTAGATTGGAAAGCAGACGTATGGGTTAACGATATAAAAGTGGGCTCGCATTCAGGAGGTTACGCGCCATTTTCTTTTGATATTACGCCATTTATGACTGGTTCTTCTCAAAACCTTACAGTTAAGGTATGGGACCCAAGTAGTGATGGCCCCCAACCAAGAGGAAAACAGGTAAATAAGCCTGAAGGTATTTGGTACACACCCGTAACAGGTATATGGCAAACGGTTTGGTTAGAACCCGTGAATACAAAAAGTATCAGTAACATAAAAACAACACCAAATGTAGATGGTGGAACTGTTAACATTTCAACAGATTTAAAAGGAGCTTCTTATGGCGATATTGTTGAGGTTACGGTTTTTGATGGCGCAAATATTGTTACAAGTGTTAAATCGGTGGCAAATGAGGAAATTAGTATTTCTATGAAAGACGCCAAATTATGGTCGCCAGAATCCCCGTTTTTATACAAAACCACCTTGAAATTAATCAGCAAAGGTAAAGTGGTTGATGAAGTGAAAAGTTATTTCGCCATGCGAAAAGTGTCCATAAAAAAAGACAGCAAAGGTGTTGTGAGAATGCAGTTGAATAATAAGGATTATTTTCAATTTGGCCCATTGGACCAAGGTTGGTGGCCAGATGGTTTATACACTGCACCTTCAGACGAAGCTTTGAAATATGATATTGTAAAAACTAAAGAATTGGGCTTTAACATGATTCGTAAGCACGTAAAAGTAGAGCCAGCACGTTGGTACACCCATTGTGATGAGTTGGGTGTTTTGGTTTGGCAAGATATGCCAAGTGGTGATAGATCGCCACAATGGCAAAACAAAAAGTATTTTGATGGCAGGGAATTAAAAAGAAGTACAGAATCAGAAGCTATCTACAGAAAAGAGTGGAAAGAAATCATGGATTATTTGTATTCATATCCTAGTATTGTGGTCTGGGTGCCATTTAATGAGGCCTGGGGGCAATTTAAAACTGAGGAAATTGTAGAATGGACCAAAGCCTATGATCCAAGCAGATTGGTAAACCCGGCAAGTGGAGGTAATCACTACACTACTGGAGATATATTGGATTTGCACAATTATCCAGGGCCAGACATGTATATGTTTGATCCGTTAAGGGCTACCGTGCTTGGAGAGTATGGAGGTATAGGATTGCCATTGGAAGGGCATCTATGGAAAACAGATAACAATTGGGGTTATGTGAAATTCAAGGATTCCAAAGAAACAACCGATGAATACATAAAGTACGCAAAACAACTAATGGATATGGTGAAAACTGGTTTTTCCGCAGCCGTTTATACCCAAACAACAGATGTTGAAGGCGAAGTGAATGGTTTTATGACCTATGATAGAAAAGTGGATAAAATGGATGTAGAGAAGGTAAATAAAATCAATAAAGAAGTGATACACGTATTGCAAGATTAATTGTTTTTCATGCTAAATGCTCTCCAATAGTTTGGAGAGCATTTTTTTTAGTATATTGATATTTTTTAGCTTTTTTGTGATTTTTGGAAAATTGATTTCCAAAAGCAAAACGATATGAATATAAACACACTATTACTATTAAATGATCGCTTATTGATTGTATGGATCTTTACAACCATAAAAAGGCATTCAAGTAGCGACTTTAAAAATCAACTTTTTGATTCTTAGTTTGCAGATGGTTAATAAAAACAACTAACGAATAAATTTTTAACAATGAAACAAATAATACTTTCTGTCTTGGCTCTTTCTATAATAGCTTGTTTGTCAAGTTGTAAAAACAGCAATAAAACAGATGTACAAGCTAATATTTCAGTAAAAAGTACATTTACAAATCCGCTATTGCCAAGTGGTCCAGATCCATGGGCTATTTATCATGAAGGTAATTATTATTACATCAAGTCGGGCCACGGCGGCATTACGTTAATGCGGACTCCAGATATTACCGATTTGAAAAACGCCGAGAAGAAGGTTATTTGGAAAGCACCTTCCATCGGCGATCACTCTAGAAATATTTGGGCGCCAGAAATCCACAACATAGATGGTAAATGGTATGTGTATGTAGCTGCTGATGATGGAAATAATGTGAACCATAGAATGTTTGTGCTAGAAAATACAACCAAAGATCCTTTTGAAGGCGAGTTTGTGATGAAATCACGTCTCAAAACAGACCCTGAGGATAATTGGGCGATTGATGGCAGTATTTTTGAGCATAACAACAACCTATACTTTATTTGGTCCGGTTGGGAACACCCAAAAGACAATACAGGCGAGACCCAAAATATTTATATTGCCCACATGTCCAACCCTTGGACCATAGATTCTGATCGCGTGCTTTTAAGTACTCCAGAATTAGAGTGGGAAAGAAATTACGACTATCCAGACGCTTGGACACCAGATGCGCCAATATATGTTAATGAAGGGCCGCAAATGCTTCAGCATGGCGATAAATTGCATATTATTTATTCGGCTAGTGGCTGCTGGACACCTTACTATGCTTTGGGTATGTTGACCACAACGGTTGATAGTGATATCATGGACAAAGCATCTTGGATTAAATATGAACGACCTGTTTTTCAGCAATCTACAGAGAATGGCGTGTATGGTACTGGGCACAACTCTTTCTTTAAAAGTCCAGACGGGACTGAAGATTGGATACTCTATCACGCAAATGATGATCCTGCCGATGGGTGCGGTGACAAAAGATCGCCTAGGGCTCAAAAAATAACTTGGACAGCGGATGATATGCCCATCATGGGTGTGCCGTTTTCAACATCTGTTGAACTTGAAAAACCTTCAGGGATTAAATGATTCCAAAATAGTTGCCTGTTATAATAAAACGCTTGTCATAAATAAATTATTTGAATAATGAAAAACCAGATTATACTTTTATTTGTTTCAATACTTTTTGTTTCGTGTAAAAACGACAAAACAGATACCGTTAAAAATAATACGGAACGGCACGCCAATTACCTTCAAAATAGAGCACCTTTAAAGCCGATGCCTTACCTAGAGTTGCCTCTTGGTGCTATCAAACCTAATGGATGGCTAGAGGTTCAGTTGCAATCTATGGCAACAGGTATGACGGGTAATTTGGATACCATTTACCCAGAGGTTGTTGGTGTCAGAAATGGCTGGTTGGGAGGCGATGGCGATGGATGGGAGCGTGGCCCTTATTGGATTGATGGTTTGCTGCCTTTGGCTTATATTTTGGATGACGAAAACTTAAAGGAAAAAGTGAAACCGTGGATAGAGTGGACTATTAATAACCAAACAGAATCAGGTTATATAGGCCCAGTGCCTTTTGAAACAGAACCAGCTTATGAACCCGGATTACAAAGGGGACAACGTAAAGATTGGTGGCCAAAAATGGTAATGCTTAAAATATTACAGCAATATTATAATGCCACACAAGACAAACGTGTTATTGAGGTGTTGACCAAATATTTTAAATATCAGTTAAAAGAACTTCCCACTATACCTTTAGATCATCTTACTTTTTGGGCAAATAGAAGGGGGGCAGACAATTTACAGGTCGTTTATTGGCTTTATAATATTACTGGAGATGCCTTTTTATTAGAGTTGGGCGATGTAATCCAGGAGCAAACCTTTCCGTGGGATACTGTTTTTCTTAATGATGGAAACCTGAAAGATTCTGTAGCGCCATACAAGTTTTATCAAATGAAAAGATATCCTTTTGATTCTACCGAAATTAAGAATGTAAGTGTTTCTCAAATAGGAAGCATTCACACGGTTAATTTTGCACAAGGTTTAAAGCAGCCTATTGTCTATTATCAAAAAGACTCTAAAGAGGTTTACCTTAATTCAGTAAAGAAAGCATTAAAGGATATTAAAAAATATCACGGACAACCACAAGGGATGTACGGTGGCGATGAACCTTTACACGGTACAGATCCTGTGCAGGGCATAGAATTCTGTTCTATTTCAGAAGGGATGTTCTCGCTGGAAACCATACTTAAGATTACAGGCGATATGGCATATGCCAATCTATTGGAAAAAATTGCATACAATGCCTTGCCAACACAGGCTGCGGATGATTTTGGTTCCAGGCAGTATTTTCAAGCAGCCAATCAAATAGAGTTGAGTGATCGTTTAGAAAGCTCATTTGAAACCAAGTCGCACAAAGGTACCGATTTTGTTTTTGGCGAACTTACCGGTTACCCTTGCTGTACCACCAATATGCACCAATCGTGGCCAAAGTTTGTTCAGAATTTATTCTACGGAACACCAGATGGAGGCGTGGCGGCATTGCTTTATGCGCCCAGTACAGTTAGTGTGAAAGTGGCAGAACATGTGGATTTAAAAATCAAGGAAACTACAGGTTTTCCGTTTTTAGAAACCGTGAATTTTGAGTTTGATCTATCTAAACCAGCTACTTTTCCGTTTCATTTGCGTATTCCTAATTGGGCAAATAAGCCCGTTGTTAGCATTAATGGTAAAAAAGTCGAGGTTTCTGTTAAAAATGAAATAGCAGTTTTGAATAGGGAATGGAAACATGGCGACAAAATAGCTTTAATCTTGCCAATGGTTCTAAAATCAAGTACATGGCACAAAGGTGCAAAATCTATAGAAAGAGGCCCTTTGGTGTTTTCATTAAAAGTTGAAGAAACCACTAAAAAGAAAAATAGAAATGATGGTTATGGTGAATTTACAGAACTATACCCTGCGGAGACTTGGAATTATGGTTTAATAGCATCGGATCTTGATGATCTTTCTGAAAATATTCAAATCATAGAAAAAGAATGGGATGGAAGCTATCCATGGAATTTAGAACATGCTCCCATAGCATTAAAGATGAAAGGTGTCAGGATTCCAGAATGGCAATTGGTAAATGGTGCACCAGTTTTTCCGGATTTTGAAAAAGGATATCACTACAAAAAGGGTGGTATAAATGGATTTGAAACCGAAGACATTACCTTGGTGCCTTATGGTTGTACCACTTTAAGGATTACAGAGTTCCCAACATTTAATTTTGAGTGATTTTTAGGATTTCCAGTTTAGATGAGACAGCGTAAAAAATAGTTTCTTTAAAACGTAACAATAGGTTTATTTAACCAAAAACAGGGTATTTGAAAATTGTTTTCAAATACCCTGTTTTTTTATGTGATATATTCAGAGGTTTCCAGCTATGAATTCATATACTCAGTAGGGGTCATGTTGAATTGTTTTTGGAAATTCCTGCCAAAACTGGTTTGTGAATTATAGCCAACCATTTCAGAAACCTCGTAAATTTTATATTCTCCTTTTTTAAGCAGTTCTGCGGCTTTTTTCAATCTGGCAATATTTATAAGTTCATTGGGGCTTAAATTGGACATTTCCTTGATTTTTCTATACAGCGTAGAACGGCTCATATTCATAATGTCACTTAAAGTTTCCACACTTAACTCTGTATTTGAAATATGTTGGGAAATGATTTCATCCAACTTATCAATAAAAGTTTCGTCGGTATCACTAAGTGCAATGCTTTTAAGATGTGCCAAAGGAGAGCTGGTGTAATAGGATAGGATGTTTTTTCGGTTCTCTATTAAGTTGTTTACCTGTACTCTTAAATGCGGCATAGAAAAGGGTTTTTCTATATACGCATCGGCACCTGATTCAAGTCCTTCTATTTTTGCGTTCAAGGCATTTTTAGAAGTTAAAAGTACTACCGGTATATGACTGGTTTCCAATGAGGATTTAATGACCTTACAAAGCTCGTATCCATTCATTGAGGGCATCATCACATCTGATATTATCAATTGGATATTTTCATTTTCAATAATCTTTAAGGCTTCGGTCCCATTGGTTACCTTAATGACCTTATAGAGGTCGCTCAAATCTTTTGAAACAAAGTTAAGCAGGTCAATATTATCTTCAGCCAATAATATTTTAGGCTTATTGCTTGGAGTTTCTAAATCGTTGGAAATAATTTCAGGGATATTTTGTTCTTGTAGATCTTTTGAATGACTTAGTTTAAACTCCCTTTCTTGGTGAATGGGCAATGTTAGTAAAAAGCTGTTCCATTTGGAGTCTTTAATATTCAAGGTCAAATTGCCTTGATGGAGCTTTGTTAAGGAGTAGGCAAGGGCCAAGCCAATGCCTGTACCCGTTTGGTTTTCATCTTCGGAGACCCTGAAAAAAGGGTCAAATATTTTTTTGTGCAGATGGTCCGGAATGAGTTCGCCATCATTTTGCAATTGTAGTTCCAGAACATCACTATCAACGCTCAGGGTAGCGATAATCTTATTTTGAGAGTATTTAATGGCATTGCCTATTAGATTGCTCAGTATTTTTTTAACGGCTTCGGCATCCACAAATGCAAACACATCGGTGTCCCCTAAGTTTAGTTTAAAATCAATGTTTTTATCTTTTATGGCTTCTTTAAATCGATCGCATGTGTTTTTTATTAAGGTAGTGACATTCGTTTCCACAAAAGTGAGACTGATACTTTCTATTTCGGTTTTCCTAAAATCAAGCAATTGATTTACCAAATCTAATAAACGGGACGTGTTTTTCTCCATTATAGAGAGGTTTTCTTGGGCGTCTGGGGTGTTGGCTTGTTTTAATAATTTGTCCAGCGGACTTTTAATCAGTGTTAACGGTGTGCGTATTTCATGTGAAATATTTGTGAAAAATTCAATTTTAGCATGATAGATTTCTTTTTCTTTTTTATTGCTCAGCTCTTTGATCCTTTGAAGGTTTATTGAAACTGTTCTTTTGTGATAATATCTTGTGGCTATATATATAATAAGGATACAAAGTAAAGTGTAAAGGAAATAGGCGGGTTTGCTTTTCCAAAAAACAGGCAAAACTTCAATTTTGAGTGGTTCAGATTCATTGCTCCAAACATTGTTATAGTTTAAGGATTTAACGGTAAAGGTATAGTTCCCAGTAGGCAATTCGGTAAAGTACACTTTATGGTCTTTTTTTAGCGGTATCCATCCGCTGCTTATGCCTTCCATTTTGTACCAGTATTCTGTTGTTTCAGGCCCTGTAAAACTTAATGCTGCAAAATCTAGGCTAAAGGAAGATTCATTTGGTTTTAATTCAAGTTTGTCAAGAAAAGTTATAGATTTTTTTAAAGGAGAATTTTCATAGCCAACCACGACCTCTTGGTTGTTTACTTGCAGACCCGTAATCAATACTTTGGATTGAAAGGAGTTTTCAACGAATTGTTTTGGATTAAAACTAATCATACCCTTTACGCTGCCAAAATACATGGTGCCATCAGGTGCTTTGTATGCCGAATTATAATTAAATTGGTCACTTAGTAGGCCATTTACTTTTTTATATATTTTTTTGTTGCCATTTTGGGGTTCAAAAGCAACTAAGCCATTAGATGTGGATATCCAAAGCTTATCTTCGTTTTCTTCAAGTATAGAATAAAATGCGTTGCTAGGAAATCCATCTTTTGTGCCATATTTTTTAAATTTTGTTTTGCTGTTATCAAGCAAGTTCAAACCGTTTTCCGTAGTGATCCAGATGTTTTTCTTGGTATCTTCAAAAATCCCATTAATGTGATTGTTGCTTATGGCCGAGGCATCCTTGCTGTCTTGTACAAAATGTCCTTTTTCTTTTGTTTTTGGATTGTAATAAAATAGGCCTTCAGAATACGAACCAGCCCAAAAAATACCATCGTTATCTTCAAAAAAACAGGTGTAAAAAATATAATTGGGGAAATCTCCAAAAAGAGAAAAACTTTTGGTGTCAGCATTGTATGATTGAATAACAGAAGGTGTGATTAACACGATACCTCTTGTTTTTGTTTTATATATTGAGAAAATGAAATTGTCAAGCAGATTATAAGGTTCTCCAGTATTGTAATGAGCTATAATTTTATTGCTCTTGATGTCTAATACATCCAAACCATTGTCAAATAGACCTATCCATAACTTATCACCATCTGGTAAAATACCATGAACATTATAGTGCGACAAAATGCCTCCTTTGTCTTTTGATGTATAATTTGTGAACAAACCCGTATTTGGGTCAAATTTATTCAATCCGGCATCTTCAGTTCCAATCCAGAGGTTTCCATATTTGTCAGAATGAATTTCTCTAACGGCATTACCACTAATTGAGTTTTTAGAGGAGTTAGGGAAGTATTTTTTAAAAGGGCTATATTGCGGTGAGAAATAATTTAAGCCTCCAAAGTAGGTGCCAGCCCATATGCCACCTTCATGATCAAGAGTCAAACAATATATAGCGTTATCAGAAAGTGCATAAGGATTGTTATTGTTTTTTACTAAATTTATATACTTATGAGTTTTTAAATTATAGATGTGGATACCAGATTCTGATGCTATCCATAATTCATCCTTTCCATTTAACGCAAACCCCTTTACATAAATAGGCCCTCTTAATTTTTGAAGTGTATTTTTAATTCGTTTTTCTTTTAAATCAAAAGCTAAAACACCATGATCTAGTGTTCCTATAAGTACAGTGTTGTCATCAAGGCTAAAAAGTCTATTAATTCTTATTGGCGATTTTATGTTTTCTTCAAGATCAAGAGCATATGTTTTAAAGGAATTAGTTTCTTTAATATATTGATACAACCGGTTGGTGGATGCAACCCAAATTTTATTTTTAGCGGTTTTGACAATATGATTAGCGCTAAAATACTGTGTAGTAGGAAAAATAAAGTTCTCCTTTGTTTTAGGGTTATATTTGCTAAGGTTTCCTGACGCTATATACCATATGTTGCCATCATTGTCGTTTTCAATACTTAGTACAGGTTTTAATCCTGTATCTTCTATATAATCAAAATTTTCATTTTCTTCGTTGTAACGGGATAGCCCATTATCTGTGCCTACCCATAAAATACCATCAAATTCATGCAATGATTCAATATAGTTTCCCTTTAGGCTTTTTGGGTCATCAGGATTATTTTGAAATAGTCTAAACGAGTAACCGTCAAATCTATTGAGCCCATTTTTGGTGCCAAACCACATAAAACCGTTTTTGTCTTGAATAGAACTTAGCACGGTATTGTGCGATAAACCATTCTCAACGGTATAATGCTTGAAATAATAATCTTGGCTTTGTATAATGCCTGTGAAACAAAAACATATTAGTAATAGTATTTTTCCTTTTTTCAATGGTTTGTGTTTTTAGGGAAATAGAGTAATTTTTTGTTCTGCAAAACAATTCAAATTTCAACAATATGGGTCAAAAATAGTTATTTTGAACAGAAAACAATAATACGAACAGTATTATTGAAAGAATGAAACAAAAATACGTTAAAATAATCATAAAAAATGTGTCTATTTGATCGTGTTGTCAAATTGCTAATAAATTACACCTAAAATTAGCATATTGATGATTTTACAATATTATTGTGAAAATATTGATAAATGACTATGGAAACTATTTGTTATTCAGTTTATAAGCTAAAAGGTTTTATCTATCTGAATTCAAAAATAAATAATATTTTTCTTATGTCACACTTTGTATTGTAATTAATAATAGGCCATTTGAAAACAATTGGCGATAAACTAAACGAGTATGAATCAAAACTAACTATTTAGAAAAATGAAAACAACATGAAAACAACCTTAAAAAAATTAATTAAACAAGCAAGTTTGCTGGGGCTATTTTTGGTTTTTTGCGCATCTTATGGGCAACAGCAACTCAATGTTTCAGGAAATGTTACTTCTGCTACAGACGGCATGGTGCTGCCAGGAGTATCAGTAATTGTAAAAGGGACCTCGCAGGGCGTTTCTACAGATTTTGATGGTAATTATAATATACAAGTGGCACAAGGTGCTGTGTTGGTATTTAGTTACGTTGGGTTTGTAAGTAAAGAAGTGCCTGCTACTGGTCAATCTATTAATGTAGCCTTAACAGAGGATGTATCTGTTTTAAATGAAGTAGTAATTACAGGGTATTCTACACAAACCAAGAAATCCATTACCGCAGCAATTTCTACAGTAACAGCTGAAGATCTTGATGCTGTGCATGGCGGATCTACTGTTAGTTCTGGTCTTGCGGGAAAAATATCTGGGGTTACCTTTAAAATGCCTGATGGCCGTCCTGGAGCGAGTGCTGCCATACAAATCCGTAATATGGGAAATCCGTTATATATTATAGATGGTATTCAGCAAGATGCAGGGCAATTCAATAATATAGCACCAAACGATATTGAGAGTATCTCCGTGCTTAAAGATGCATCAGCGGCCGTTTATGGTGTTAGAGCTGCCAATGGTGCGGTAGTTGTAACCACCAAAAGAGGTAGAAAGGGTACTAAAAATGTAGTAAATGTAAATGCATATACAGGATGGCAAAACTGGTCAAGATTTCCTGAAACTATAAATGATTCCTATGTTTATATGTCTGCTAAGCAAGAAGCAGAGTATAATAAAAATGGAGTGTCTGATATAACCCAATTAGAATTGGATAAGTACCAAGAAGGTACGGCGCAAGGTTACAAATCTTTCAACTGGAAAGATTTTATCATCAAAAAAGATGCACCTTTACATAGTATTAACGTAAGTACTACTGGGGGGTCTGATAAAATTAATTACTACATTTCTGGAACACAATTGAAGCAAGAAGCGGTTTTAGGACCTGAATGGTCTTTCAAAAGAAACAATATCCAAAGTAATTTAGATGCTAATATTACAGATCGATTAAAAGTAGGTGTGCAAATTAACGGTAGGATAGAAAGTACAGATAATCCTGGGATTCCAGGTGGAGATGATTATTGGTTACCCCGTTTTGCTATTTTGCGCAACTTGCCTTATGAGAGACCATATGCTAATGACAATCCAGAATATTTAAATACCATATCAGATACACAAGCTAACTGGGCATTGCACAACAAAAAAACAGGTGGTTATGCACGTAGTGATTGGCGTGTGTTGCAATCTAATTTTAGTGGCGAATATGAATTTGGAGGTGTTTTAGATGGGCTTTCTGTTAGAGGAATGTACTCTTATTATTTGGCAGATAGGGTGCTAAATGGACATGAATATACCTATGATGCGTATTCTTATAATGAAGCTACAGACACCTATGATGTTACTGGAGGAAGTTCAAACCCATGGAGAGAACGAGAAAACATAAAAAAGCAGACAAATACGTATCAAGGGCAATTAAAATACAAAAAATCTTTCGCTGAAGATCATAATGTTGAAGCTTTATTTCTTGTTGAACGTTTAGATTTAAGATATCAAAGACAATGGGTGCGATCTGTACCGCAAACCAACATTTTGCCACTTATCTATTTTGCAGATGTTGTTGATTTTCAGGATACAGATTATGAAGAGGCGAGGATAGGCTACGTAGGGAAACTTAATTATAACTACAAAGAAAAGTATTTTTTAGAACTATCTGGAAGACAAGACGCTTCTTGGAAATTTGCGCCTAGCAAAAGAAAAAGCTTCTTCCCATCAGGATCTATTGGATGGAGGATTACTGAAGAGGACTTCATGAAAAATATATTAGGTGAAGATACTTGGCTGAATGAATTGAAGATTAGAGGTTCTTATGGAGTTCTTGGAGATGACAGAATTCGAATAAATGACGAAGATCTTGATCCTTATGCATGGTTGTCTGGTTATAAATATAATACAGGTACGGTTGTTTTAGATGGAGAGCCTGTAGTAGCTGCGGCCGACAAAGGACAAATTATTGATAACTTATCATGGTATGAAAGTAAGATTACCGATATTGGGTTTGATTACATGATATTGGATGGCAAAATTACAGGGTCTTATGATTATTTTTATAGATTACGTACAGGGTTACCACAGGAAAAGTATGATGTGTTAGTGCCTAATGAACTAGGCTATGTATTGCCTCAGGAAAATTTAAGAAGTGATGCGCAATTTGGGATGGAAACAGCCATTAGCTATAATGATAAATTTGGAGATTTAAACTTTACGCTATCAGGAAATGTATCTTATTCAAGAGGTAAAGATATAGAATCATATAAACCTAGATTTAGTAATTCGTACCAAGAATATAGAGACTCTGGTGAAGGTAGATATAACGACATTAGGTGGGGCTATACTACAATAGGTCAATTTACATCTCAAGAACAAATTAATAATTATCCAGTGGATATAGATGGTAAAGGAAACACGACCTTATTACCAGGAGATTTGATCCATAAAGATGTGAATAAGGATGGTAAAATTAATGAGTTGGATCAAGAGGTTATTGGTTATGGCTTCGGAAGACAACCAAATGTTAATTTTGGTTTCAGTTTAACTATGGAGTATAAAGGCATAGATTTTAGGGCCGATTTTTCCGGTGGTTCAGGCTATTCTTGGTCTCAAGAATGGGAAACCCGTTGGGCATTTCAAAATGGAGGAGCGCTAAATGAAATTTTCTTAGATAGATGGCACAGAGCAGATCCTTCAGATCCAAACAGTACTTGGATTCCTGGTAAATATCCTGCATTGCGTTTTAATGATCAAAACCACAGTAATAACCAGGTGTTCGAGACTCCTCGCGATGACAGGAATATCAGTTATTGGATGCATAATGTAACCTATTTAAGAGCTAGAACTTTAGAGCTAGGGTATTCATTGCCTAAAGTATGGTTAGAAAAAGTTGGATTACAAAAAGCAAGATTCTATGTAAATGGCTATAACTTGTTTTCAATCGACAACTTATCAGATTTCGGCATCGATCCTGAGGTTAATGACACGAATGGGTTGCAATACCCACAAAATAAATTTGTTAACGTTGGTGTAAACTTATCTATATAAAAAATTGATGAACATGAAAAAACAAATAATTTTATTAGGAATAATAAGCTTGATGGCTTGGAGTTGTTCCAAGAGCGACGAAGAGTTTTTGAATCGTCCTCCAACAACTATTTTAACACAAGATCAGATTTTTAAGACAGAAGACGCTGCATTGTCTGTGATAGGTGACTTGTATAATAGGTACGTGGATTTTGGAACTATTAAAGATTGGCGTTCATTAGCTGGTTTTAACATTTCTTACTGGTCGCGATTTGGTGATTATGCTCAATTTCAAAACAGTGGTTGGGGTAACGGTGATTGGGGAACTTGGAATTATGAATACATACGTGAACTTAATTTGACTATCGAGCGTATTGGACAAGCTACAGCATTGAAAGATGAGGTTAAGGCGGGGTTTATAGCAGAAGTACGTTTTTTAAGAGCGTCCTATTATTTTGAAATGGTAAAACGTATGGGTGGCGTACCTTTAATTTTAGAACCACTTACTTATGACTTTAGTGGGGATCCTTCTTATTTGCAGTATCCTAGAGAAACGGAAGCCGCTATTTATGATTTTGTTATTAGTGAAGCTGAGGCTTTAAAAGATCTTTTGCCATCAAATGCAGATTCTAAATCCAGAGCTACTAAAGGTGCTGCTTTAGCTATGCAGGCAAGAGCAGCGCTTTATGCAGGTTCTATTGCTAAATATGGAGGAACTACACCTACTGTAAGTTTGCCTGGTGGTGAAGTAGGAATTCCAGCTGCAAAAGCAAATGCCTATTACACAACAGCTTTGAATGCTGCTGAAGCTATTATTAATGGAGAAGCAGGTGCTTATGATTTGTATAACAAAAAGCCAGATTTATCTGAAAATTTTGCAGCTTTATTTTATGACAAAGAAAACCCTGAAGCTATTTTTGTTGAGGATTTTAAAGTAGGTGGAGGTAAAACACATGGTTTTACTATAGAAAATCAACCACGATCTACAGCTGAAGAACAAGAAGGTGGTAACATAAATCCAAGTTTACAATTTGTACAGTCTTTCGAGCTGTTAAATGGAACCTATGCACCTTTAGCTCATGAAGTAGGTGGTGATCCAGTTTATTATGACCAAATTGATGACATTTTTGATGGTAGGGATGCACGTTTGGCTGGCACGGTTATTTTGCCAGGTAGTGATTTTAAATCGAAACCTGTAGATATTTGGGCTGGTTATATTTTAAGTGACAATACTATTCTTACAGGGGATCAAAGGGGGTTAAAAAAGGATATTCCAGGAGGTCCGTTGAATGTTCAAGTCGTTGGTTTTGATGGACCCATAGCAGGTTTTGAGTTTACAGCTCAAACAGGTTTTTATATCCGTAAGCACCAAGATCCAAATTCAGGTTCTGGTAGAAGAGGTACACAAAGTGACGTGTGGTTTATGCGTTATCGTTTTGGAGAAGTATTGTTAAATGCTGCCGAAGCCGCTTTTGAACTAAGTGAGTTAGGGGATGGTGCAAAACTTCCAAAAGCCACAACCTATTTAAATAGGTTGAGAGTGCGAGCTGGATTAACAGTGCCTTTAACGGATGTAGATATCACTTTTGATAAAATTGCCCATGAGCGTTATGTAGAATTAGCATTTGAAGGTTTACATTTCTATGATTTGAAAAGATGGCGTATTGCACACATCGTGCAAGATGGGAATCCAATCACTATGGGCGAAGTAACCCAAAATATAGGTGTGGCCACCAAAAGAGAAACACAACCTTACAGTATTTGGCCGTATAAATATTTTAATCCAGGTAATCCAAACGATGGCAAGTATTTGTATAAAATTTTAAGGCTTCCAAATATAACAGGAGCGGATCGTTTTCAATTCGGGAACTATTATTCAGAAATAGGGCAAGGCACACTTGATGCTAACCCGTTACTGGTTAGAAATCCGAACCATTAATCTAATAAAAACAGAAACTATGAAATATACTTTTTATATAGTAATATGCAGTGCGTTGTTATTGATGACGTCTTGCAGTAATGAGTTAGATAATTTTGATGCACCTAGTTCTTTTTTGACAGGGAGCATTACTTATAACGGCGAGTCTATTAACGTGGGGCGCAATCGAGTGCGGTTTGAGCTAAGACAACCCGGTTATGCCTTAACAGGAGCTATAGATGTGGCGATTGCCCAAGATGGCAGTTTTAGCAGTCGCTTGTTTGATGGTAAATACAAATTGTCATTTGTACCTAATGATGGCCCTTTTAGAACAGTGGCAACAGACACTATTTATTTTGATTTGAAAGGTAATAAAACCATGGATATAGAGGTTGATCCCTATTATATGGTCAGAAATGCACAGATTACAAATTCAGGATCTGTAATTAATGCTTCTTGTTCATTGGAAAAAATCATTACAGGTGCAGATGAAAAAACAATTGAAAGTGCAAGGCTTTTTGTTAACAGAACGCAATTTGTAGATGATACTAATGAAGGGAAGGCATGGGAAGCAACAGCTGATATTTCCAACTTAAGTGCTGTAACTGCATCAGTTGATATAAGCACAGTTGACAACACCCCTGATAAACCAGAACCAGACCAAAATTATCTTTTCGCGCGCATAGGTGTTAAAATATCGGGTGTGGAGGATTTGCTTTATTCAGAGGTTGTAAAAATCAACTTATAGTGTAATTTCTAGTCTAGATATATAATAGTGTTATAAACCTAGACTTATAGAATAAAAATTTTTAGTTTAGTTGAGTTAGTTTGTTTTGAACTTATCGGGTTTTTTTCGGAAGACCCGATAATTTCTTTTAAAGCTATTTCTTTTATATAATGCAGGCTATACATATGTAATTATTAAAACTATGAACATTAATAAAATGATAAGAAGGTATTTAGGAACATGGATTCATTTAAGTTTGTTTTTTTTTATTTTGGTTTCTTGTAAATCAGAAAAAAAAGAAGTTTCCATTAAAAATTCCTCTGAAGAAGAAAACACTACGTATGCCAATCCTCTAGATGTGGAATTTGGTGATCCTTATATTCTGGATGATGGTAATGGCTCCTTTTACATGTATGGCACAGGCGGCGGTGCCAAAGATGGTTTTGCAACCTATTCATCAAATAACCTTATCGACTGGAAATTTGAAGGTCAGGTGTATAAAGGCAATACCGAAAGTTCATGGTGTGTTGCTAATTTTTGGGCACCCGAAGTCTATAAAATAGATAACAGATACTACCTTTTTTTTAGTGCAGATTGGAGAAGCAATCCCAAAAATGCATTAGAAAACTTTAAGATAGGTGTCGCAGTTTCTGATAGCCCTAAAGGCCCATTTACAGATTTGGAAGACAAACCTCTTTTTGATCCAGGCTATCCTATTATTGATGCCAATGTTTATAAAGATGATGATGGAAAATATTACTTATATTATTCAAGAGCTTGCTATATTCATCCTGTAGAAAGTGAGATTGCTGATTGGGCAAAAAAAGAAGGCTTGTATGATGAAATTGAAGAAAGTTGGGTGTATGGTGTAGAACTTGCCCCAGATTTTAAAAGCGTTATAGGCGAGCCTGTTTTATTATTAAGCCCTCCAAAGACGATGGATGATAAAAATGCTGAATGGGAAAGTAGATCGGTAACTTCAAAAGAAATAAATAGAAGATGGACAGAAGGATCATATACGTTTAAGCATAATGATATGTATTACATGATGTATTCCGCAAATTATTTTGCGGGTGAAAATTATGCGGTGGGCTATGCTACGGCATCTCATCCACTAGGGCCTTATACCAAGGCGGACAACAATCCTGTTTTGGAAAAGAATATTGAAAATGGAGGTATTGTTACAGGTACTGGGCACAATAGCATGGTCTTTTTAGACGGTGGTAAAAAAATGTACGCAGTATATCATGGCAGAACAAAAGAAACAGGAAAACAACGGGTTGTTTTTATAGATGAAATGGAGATTTTAAAAGATGGGAAACTGGTGGTCCACGGGCCATCTACAGAACCGAAATCACTTCCTTTAGGGAAATAACAAATTAGAAAATAACAACGGAATACGAATAAGGTATTCCAAATAAAAATATAAAATAAACAACTCATGAAAAAAATAGTACTTACTGGTCTTTTATTGCTTACAGCTTTTGTAGGATCATCACAAGAAGAATTACTTGAAAAAAATAAATGGTCTATAGAAAAAGCAAAAGATTGGTACGCAAAGCACCAATGGATAACAGGGGCTAATTTTAATCCAAGTACGGCCATCAACCAATTGGAAATGTGGCAAGAAGATACATTTGATCCTGAAACCATAGACCGTGAGTTGGGATATGCTGAAGGCATAGGTTTCAATACGATGCGCGTCTATCTTCATAGTTTGGCGTACAAAGCAGATCCAAAAGGGTTTAAAAAGCGTATGGATACCTATTTAGGTATTGCAGACAAGCACCATATCAAAACGCTTTTTGTGTTTTTTGATGATTGCTGGAACAAAGAAGGTTTTATAGGAAAACAACCAGAACCAAAAACAGGCGTGCACAATTCAGGTTGGGTTCAAGATCCAGGTGACCCCATGTCAAAAGACCCAAAAAACTTTCCAGAATTAGAAATATATGTAAAAGATATTTTGAAAACTTTTGCCAATGATGATCGTATCCTTTTATGGGATTTGTACAACGAGCCTGGTAACTCAGGAAAACTTACCACATCATTGCCACTTTTAAAAAATATTTTTATTTGGGCTAGGGAAATCAATCCAAGCCAACCTATTTCGGCAGGACTATGGGCTTGGGATTTTCAAGAGTTAAATGCCTTTCAAGCGTTAAATTCAGATATTTTGACCTATCATAATTACATGGATGAAAAGCACCATCAGCATATTATCAATCTGCTAAAATCACACGGCAGACCTATGATCTGTACCGAGTATATGGCGAGGACCAACAATAGTAGGTTCTCTAATATTTTGCCATTATTAAAAAAGGAAAACGTTGGTGCTATAAATTGGGGACTGGTTGCCGGTAAATCAAATACAAAATATGCATGGAACACGCCTATAAGTGATGGTTCTGAGCCTATTGAATGGTTTCATGAAGTGTTTAGAAAAGATGGTACACCATACCGTCAAGATGAAGCAAATTTGATAAAAAAGTTGAATGACGAAGCTAAAAAGTAAAAAAATGAAACATATAAAAGTTTATTTAGCATTTGTTTTGTTGGCTTTTTTGGTAAGTGTATCCTGTAAAAACAACTCTAAAAAAAAGGAGGCAACTAATTCTGATGATACTGCAATAGAACAATCAAAAATGGAAAACCCGATAGATTCAAAACCTTTTGATACCATTATAGATGGCAAACAAGTTAAATTGTATTGGCTTGAAAATGAAAACATAAAACTGGCCATTACCAATTACGGTGGGCGTTTTGTGGGGCTTTGGGTAACTGATAAAAATGGTAATTCAACAGATGTTACCGTGGGCCTTAAAAGTGTTAAGGAATATATTGAAAACCCAGAATCATATTTTGGAGCAACTATTGGTAGAGTGGGAAACCGAATAGCCAAAGGGAAATTTACTTTAGATGGTAAAGCATATTCAGTCCCTACAAACAATGGGGAGAATGCTTTACATGGTGGGTATAATGGTTTTCAAGATATGATATGGGATGCGGTGCAACCAAATGCCCATACGTTGGAACTTTATTACACATCTCCAGATATGCAAGAAGGTTTTCCAGGGAACTTAAATGTAAAAGTGACGTATTCATTAACAGATGATAATGCAGTTAGAATGGAATATGAAGCTACAACCGATAAGCTAACCGTGGTTAATTTAACCAATCATGCTTATTTTAATTTGAATGGCGAAGGGAGCGGTACTATTTTAAACCATGCGTTACAAATCTATGCAAACAAATTTACACCCGTTGACAAAGGGTTGATTCCAACAGGCGAACTAAGGGAGGTCACGAGTACACCATTTGATTTCACTACGCCTCACACTATTGGGGAGCGTATTGAAGCTACAAATGAACAATTAACGTTTGGTGGCGGGTATGACCATAATTTTGTGCTTAATGAAACAAAGGTAGATGGCATAAACCATGCAGCGACCGTAATAGGCGACAAATCAGGAATTGTTATGGATATTTATACAGAAGAACCAGGGATACAGTTTTATAGTGGCAATTTTATGGCCTCTAAAAACACGCTCAAATCAGGAGACAATGACGATTTTAGGACGGCTTTTTGTTTGGAAACACAACATTTTCCAGATGCGCCCAATCAGCCAGATTTCCCAACGATAACTTTAGGGCCAGACCAAGAGTACCATACGGTTTCGGTGTATAAGTTTTCGGTTCAATAAACAGAAAGGGCCAAAAGATGGAAATAACGTTCCATCTTTTGGTGTTTTTAGATGTTTTGTTATTGGTATTTAATAAAACAGGAAGCGTTTGCCAAGGTGTTATTGGCCGAATTTATTTCCTATTAAAAAATAGAATAATTGTGAATACTTTTTCAAAATACAATACTTCCATTTTTTGTGTAAGCAGTTTTTTTTTAGCTGTTTTGTTGTGCATATCCTGCAAAAAAAAACCTGAAAGCAAAGTAACAATTACTGAGGAACAACCCATTTTGGCCGTATTTACCAATCCTGTTTTAAATCTTAATTTTGCCGATCCAACAGTAATGAAAGCATCAGACGGTTATTATTATGCTTACGGTACCAACACTAAAGTAGATGGTAAATCCATTCATATTCAAATCAGAAAATCAAAAAACTTAATAGATTGGGAAGATGCTGGCGATGCGTTGCCGCAAAAACCAACTTGGGCTGATAAAGATTTTTGGGCACCCCATGTTTTTTATGATGATACATTAGAAATGTATTTTCTTTATTATTCGGGAGAATCTGTTGATGATGCCATGGGAAAATGTCTAGGTGTTGCCACTTCAAAATCACCAATAGGCCCTTTTATAGATAAAGGTTCACCATTGCTATGTGGAGAAAGTTTTATTAATATCGATCCTATGGCTTTTGATGACCCAAAAACCAATAAGAAATTATTGTATTGGGGATCTGAATTTAAAGGCATAAAAGTACAGGAACTTACTGATGACAGATTGAATTTCAAAGAAAATACGATACCACAGTTAGTAGTGCCTTCGATTACCAATGGCGATCCTTCAAACTATCAAAACCTAGTAGAAGGTGCTTGGGTAACCTACAGGAAACCCTATTATTATGCCTATTTTTCTGGAGACAATTGCTGTGGTGATGGTGCCCACTACGCGGTAATGGTAGCAAGGGCAAAAAAAGCTACTGGCCCTTTTGAAATGTATTCTAAAGCCGCCGGAACTACAAAAAGTGTGATACTTGAAAAAAAAACGATCGTTGGATAGCGCCCGGTCATAATTCCGTTGTGAAAGATGTTTCCGGACAAGAATGGATGGTGTATCATGCCATTGATGCTTTAGAGAAAACCAAGGGCAGGGTCATGCTCATTGATAAAATAACTTATAACGACGGATGGCCCCAAATTAATAACGGGATGCCTTCAACAACATCACAAACCGCCCCAAGGGTAGAATAAAATCAGATAAAAAGTGTTTTTATGACATACAGAAAATCTTACTTTAATACTATGAAATCATTTTTAGCTTTCGTTTTTTTAACCACGGCACTAATGGGATGTGCACAATCTGAAAAAAAAGTTTCAGAGCAACCTATTTATTTGGCAGACCCCACCATTTTTCATCATAACAACATGTATTATTTATATGGAACCACTACCAAGGCAAGCGATAGTGTAGGCCAAGGTTTTTTGGTTTATATCTCTAAAGATATAGAAAATTGGGAAGGTCCAGTGGGAGCAAAAAACGGTCTTGCTTTAAAAAAAGGAGATGCCTTTGGAGATAAAGGCTTTTGGGCGCCACAGGTATTTAGTTACAACAACAAATTTTACATGGCTTATACGGCTAACGAGCATATTGCCATGGCCACAAGCGATAGTCCGTTAGGGCCTTTTACAAATGTTTCAAAAGAAGATTTAAAAGCACCCGTAAAACAAATAGATCCTTTTGTTTTTATGGATGATGATGGTAAAAAATATCTGTATCATGTGCGGTTAACTGAAGGAAACCGAATTTTTGTAGCTGAATTGAACGATGATTTGATGAGCATAAAACCAGAAACATTAACCGAATGTATTTCTGGGGAATTGCCTTGGGAAAACACGGTAAATGCAGATTGGCCGGTAACGGAAGGCCCTACCGTTTTAAAACACAAAGGATTGTATTATATGCTTTATTCGGCAAATGATTTTAGAAACCCGGATTATGCCGTTGGGTATGCTACCAGCAAAAGCCCGTTGGGACCTTGGAAAAAATCAGCACATAGCCCTATTATCCATAAAAGTATTTTAAAAATAAACGGTACTGGTCACGGTGATATTGTCGTGGATGCTAATGGACAGATGCAATATGTACTGCATACCCATTTTAACGACACCACCACACGGCCTAGAAAATCAGCCATTGTTGCAATAGATTTTAAAGACAATAATGAAGAGGCAGATGATATCACTATAAAGGAAGATACTTTTCGGTTTTTTAAAGCAGCACTCAATAAATAGATGTGTGGATTGCTTTGTTTTATTATTAAAAAAAGAGTAATTTATTACGGTAATTTTAAATGAATGATAGTGGTGAATTTGTTAATTGAATCATCATAATTACAAATAAGGTGCTTGTTATGTGAGAATAGTGTCATTTTTGGATTAAAAAAAGACATATATGTAATCTAGTAATTGATACCTTGCCGATTGTTTAAAACAAGATTTAATATTATAAATCCTATCATGAACATTATCATTGCGCCCGATTCTTTTAAAGAATGTTTGTCAGCTAAAGATGTGGCGGCCAATATTTCCATAGGGATACGCCAAGTTATGCCAAAAGCAATGGTGAATAAAATACCAATTTCTGATGGCGGCGAAGGTATATTGGAAGTGCTTGTTGAAGGTGTTGGAGGGAGGTTTGTTGCCGTTACGGTTTTTGATCCGTTGATGCGGGAAATAGAAGGTCAATACGGTATTTTAAAAGATGATAAAACGGCCATTATTGAAATGGCCAAAGCTTCGGGCCTGGAATTGCTTAAAGAGGAAGAGAAAAATCCTTTGATAACCTCTACCTTCGGAACAGGGCAATTAATAAAACATGCTTTAGATAAAGGTTGTGAAAAAATAATTATTGGTATTGGTGGTAGTGCAACCAATGATGGCGGCGCAGGTATGTTACGCGCTTTAGGTGCAAAATTCCTTGGTAATAATGGAGAGGATGTATCAGAGGGAGGTGGAAGCCTGAATGATTTAGTGAGAATAGATATATCAAATTTTGACCAAAGAATAAAAGATTGCGAAATTGTTGTAGCCTGTGATGTTTCAAATCCCTTAATAGGAACTAATGGGGCATCCTTTGTATATGGCGCCCAAAAAGGTGGGAGTCCAGAACATTTAAAAATGTTGGATAAAAACTTAGCGCATTTTGCTGATGTGATTAAGTCCGATTTAAATATAGACATAGCAAATGTTCCCGGCGCTGGAGCTGCTGGGGGTACTGGGGCAGCACTTATGGCATTTATGAATGGAAAGTTAGAGCAAGGCATTGGATTGATTCTGGATACTCTAGAAATGGAATCATTCATTAAAAAAGCAGATTTGGTTTTTACAGGGGAAGGAAAAATAGATAAACAGACCTTATATGGAAAAACCATTTCGGGCATCGCTAAAATGGCAAAAAAGCATGATGTTCCCGTGATTGTAATTACCGGTAAGATGGGTGAGAATATAACTGGCATTTATGATTTGGGTGTCAGTGCAATTTATTCCATTGTAAATCAGCCCATGGCTCTTAAAAACGCTATAGAAGAAGCGCCTTTTTTAATTCAGCAGTGTGTCAATAATATTATGAGAACCATTAAGCAGTACAACGTAAAATAATTTTTCAGCTTAAAAAAAAAAATCAAATGGATACGATATCAAAACATCCTATTTCTAAAAAAAACACTGTAATCATGGTGGGATGTTTTGATACCAAAGGAGAGGATTTTGAGTATCTTTATACTTGCTTGATCCAAAAAAGTATTGATGTAATTACAGTCAATACAGGTGTGTTGGGAAGCACAAAGCGTTTTCCTGTAACCGTAGAAGCAGAACATGTTGCAAAGGCAGCGGGAACTAATCTTTCAGAATTACGTAAAAATAAAGATAGAGGCATTGCCGTTGATAAAATGGGCACAGGTGCGGCAGAGATCGTGGCTCAGCTTTCTTCTCAGCAAGCTATTCATGGTATTATAGGAATGGGCGGTGGCGGCGGTACGTTTATTGCGCTTGCGGCTATGCAAGCACTGCCATTTGGTATTCCTAAATTATGTTTGAGTACGCTGGCAACAAAAGATCTGTCATCACATATAGGTAGTAAGGATATTACTTTAATGCCTTCTATTGTTGATGTAGCTGGACTAAACAGTATCAGTAGAATTCTTATAAGTCAAGCTGCGGGGGCTATTTCTGGTATGATGGATGCAGCTGTTTTAAGTGAAAAAAAATACAAAGGAAGCATCGCCATCAGCGTTTTTGGTAACACTACCGCTTGTGTGGATAGGTGTACAGAAACTCTAAAAACCATGGGGTATGATGTGCTTACTTTCCATGCCATAGGCGTTGGTGGGCAAACCATGGAAGCCTTAACACGAGATGGGTGTTTTGATGCCGTTTTGGATATTACCACCACAGAATTGGCAGATGAGCTTTGTGGAGGTATTTGTAGTGCGGGCCCAGATAGATTGACTGCGGCAGGATATATGGGAATTCCCCAAGTTGTAGTGCCAGGCTGTTTAGATATGGTAAATTTTGGAGCGTTAAACACTATTCCAGAAAAATATAAACATAGGCAATTGTTCAGATGGGCGCCAGATGTTACCCTTATGCGTACCAACAAAGAAGAAAATAAGATTTTAGGAGAAACCATTGCAAAAAAAATAAATGCATCAAAAGGAGCGGTTACGGTTTTGTTACCACATGGAGGCATTTCTAAAATAGGTGCAAAAGATGGGATATTCCATAATCCGGGAATGGACAAAATATTGTTTGACACCATAAAGAACCATACCAAAAGTTCTATTAATATCAAGGAAGTCGATAGCAATATTAATACATCAGCATTTGCCGACGTAGCGGTAAAGTCACTTTTGGATATGATAGATAAATAGCATTTGAATATAAGACAAATATTTATTAACTAGACTAAAATAATTAATGATTATGGAAAATAGCGTACTAAATAGAACCCGCTTATTGTGGGCAGGTTTTTTTGCCATTGTAGCTGCGGGCGTAGGCTTTGCGGTTCGTGGTGCCATATTGGTAGATTGGGGAAACCAATTTGGATTTACAATGACAGAATTGGGAACCATAACGGGCGGCGGATTTGTTGGCTTCGGTATCATCATCATTCTCTTTAGTCTTATTGTAGATAAAATAGGCTACAAACCTTTATTGATTTTGGCCTTTGTCATGCATTTTTTATCCTTGATCATTACTGTTGCTACCGCATATGTGTTTGACACGATGGGGCGAGAAGCTGCTTATTGGTGTTTGTATTCAGGTACCTTTCTTTTTGCCGTGGGCAATGGTATTAGTGAATCGGTTGTAAATCCGTTGGTCGCTACCTTGTTTCCTAAAAATAAAACCCATTATTTAAACATACTGCATGCCGGTTGGCCAGGAGGTATGATATTAGGTGGCTTGCTATCTATAGCATTTCATGGTGTGGTATCATGGGAAGTTTTAATGAGTTTCTTCTTGATTCCAGTTTTAGTTTACGGAATTATTGTTTACAGGGAAAAATTTCCTATTTCAGAAGCCAAAGCTGCTGGGGTTAGTTACAAGGAAATGTTCCTTCAATTTGCCTCGCCTTTGCTTATTTCGTTATTGATATTGATGGCGCTTGTAGGTTATGTGGAATTAGGAACCGATATGTGGATTCAGAATATTACAGGCAATATTTTAGAAAGCGGTACAAAAGGCGTGATGCTATTTATTTATACATCTGCCTTAATGTTTGTATTACGATTTTTTGCAGGTCCTATTGTACACCGTATTTCGCCATTAGGGCTGTTGTTCGTCAGCTCTATTTTTGGTGCGATTGGTCTTTATATTTTAGGAAATTCTACTACGGGCATGGTCATGGTACTTGCAGTTACCATTTATGGTATCGCCAAAACGTTTTTCTGGCCAACCATGTTGGGTGTTGTAGGCGAACGTTTTCCTAAAGGAGGTGCTATTACCATGGGAATTATAGGAGGTGTCGGCATGTTGTCCGCTGGTCTGTTAGGTGGCCCAGGCATTGGGTACAAGCAAGATTATTTTGCTTCGGAAAAAATAAAAACAGAATCCCAGGAATCTTATGACCGCTATAAAGCCGATCATGAAAATAGCTTCTTGTTTTTTGAACCGATTAAAGGATTGGACGGAAGTAAGGTAGCTATTTTAAAAGATGGCGGTGAACAGTTACATGGCGATATAGAGCGTTGGGAAAGTACAGGGAAAACCTTGGAAAATAACGATAATCTAAGTGGTTTGAAAAATTGGTGGGACAATGCCAAAAACTATGTTGAAACAGATAAAGAACCTGTAGAGCAAGCCGGTTTTTATGGAGCGGGAAGGGCTTTAGTGATTACAGCTATTGTACCGGTGGTAATGGCCATTGGCTATTTTCTGCTCATTTTGTACTTCCGAAAACGAGGTGGTTATAAGCAGATAGAAATACACGAGTAAAAATGGTTTTTCCATTTATAAATAGAAAACTAAAATTAATAATCAAATAAAAATAAAGTTATGCCAAACAAATGGACAGGTAAGGGAAATCCTTATACAAAACAAGAAGTTAGAGCGAGATTACAAGCTGTAGTAGATCAAAAAAGAGCGATTATTGCTGCTGGAGCAGGTACAGGAATTAGTGCCAAATTCATTGAAAAAGGGGGCGCAGACCTTATCATTATATATAATTCTGGAAGATTTAGAATGTCTGGTCATGGTTCAACTGCTGGGATGATGGCTTATGGCGATGCCAATGCCGTAGCCATGGAAATAGGTGAGTTTGAAGTATTACCAGTAGTAGAGGAAGTGCCCGTTATTTGTGGTGTTCACGGTAGTGATCCCAGAAGACGCATGTGGCATTTTTTAGGACAAGTAAAAGATATGGGATTCTCAGGGGTTAATAATTTCCCTACGCATTCTATTATTGATGGCCATTTCAGAAATGTATTGGAAGAAACGGGTATGAGCTTTCAAAAAGAGGTTGAAATGGTACGTTTGGCAACCAAAATGGATTTATTTTCTGTGGTTTATGTGGCTAAACCAGAAGAGGCCGTACAAATGGCTGATGCTGGAGCAGATGCTATCATTGCACATGTTGGTACTACTGTTGGTGGTTCTATTGGGGTAACGGGTGCTACCATGGATATGGATGCTGCTTTAGAGCGTACTCAGGCCGTTATCGATGCCGTGAAAAAAGCCAATCACGATACCTTGTTTTTAGCACATGGTGGCCCTATAAATACACCAGAAGATGTGCGTTATGTTTTAGACAACACAACAGGGCTTCACGGTTTCGTAGGGGCTTCTTCTTTGGAAAGAATGGGCGTAGAGCAGTCTTTAATAGATTTGACCAAGAAATTTAAAGATTTAACAATATAGATATAATCCATGATGGCAGGGAGTTGGAAGTTTGTTAAAGAAAAGGACATGATGTATGAAGAAGCCTTTGGGAGAGTGCATTATTGGCATTATCATCCCGAAATTATAAAAGGCGCAGATTCTTATATGGTAAAAGTGGTCATGCCGGAAGGTGGTGGCCATAATTTCCATGTACATCCAGAAATGAATGAGATTCTTTATATTTTAAAAGGAACTGCAGAACAATGGATTGAGGGTGAAATGCAAATATTGCATGCTGGTGACTCCGTTTACATTGATGCCAATGTAGGGCACGGCACATTTAATGCTGGTAAAGGTAAATTGGAGTTTTTAGCTATTTTGTCGCCGCCCGAAGGCTGGGAGGCTGGGACGGTAGATGTAAGTTCAGAGGAACCTTATATAAGTTATCGTAAGCCAATATAATAGATTAAAAGCACATTGAATATTGATTTGCTAAGGCTTGAATAATAATATTAAATTTTGAAAAAATGAAAAAATCATTAGTTTGTATTTCTGCACTATTTATTGTACAGCTATGCTTTGTGGCGTGCTCAGGGGAAAAGGAGAAATTACCACCATTAACCTATACAGGGGAACATCCAAGGGTACAAAATCCTTTAAGTCCAGAAGATTCAAGAAAGCACGTTCAACTCCCAGAAGGATTTAGTGTGGAATTGTATGCTTCAGAACCAAATATCATCAATCCAATCGCTTTTTCTTGGGATGAAAAAGGAAGGCTTTGGGTTATACAATCTCACGATTATCCACATGGTCTTGCCAATGATGTTGGTGGCGATAGAATCACTATTTGTGAGGATACAGATGGCGATGGAAAAGCAGATAAATTTACCGATTTTGCAACAAAACAATCTTTGTCCACAGGGCTTACCTTGGTAAAAGGAGGCGCTATTGTGGCTCAGGCTCCAGATATGGTGTTTCTCGAAGATACCGATGGCGATGATAAAATGGATAAAAGCACAGTGCTTTTTACTGGCTTTGGAACGGGTGATACGCATGCGGGACCATCCAATTTAAGATATGGACTTGATAACCATCTATGGGGATCTGTAGGATACTCTAGTTTTGACGGAACGCTTCGAGGTAAAAAAGTGTCATTTACTAGAGGTGTTTATAAATTTGGTCAAGACGGTTCATTTTTCGAGCCTATCGGACAATTTAATAATAATACTTGGGGGATTGGTTTCAACGAAAATTTTGAAATATTCGGTTCAACAGCAAACAACAACCATTGTTGTTACGTGGGCATCCCATTAAGGCATTATGATTATTTGGACGAACAACCTTCATGGGCACTTAATGCGGATTTTATCCAAGGACATTATGAAATTCATCCTGCCGATACGATTCCATTGCAACAAGTAGATGTTCGTGGTGGTTTTACGGCGGCTTCAGGAGCAAACTTTTATACGGCAAGAAATTATCCGTTGGAATATCAAAATCAAATGTATGTGAGTGAACCAACAGGCCATTTGGTGCATACTGCGAAAATTGTAAAAGATGGTGCAGGTTATAAAGAAGTAGATGGCGGTAATATTTTTGCCAGTACAGATGCTTGGACGGCTCCTGTTTTTGCTGAAACAGGCCCCGATGGAAACCTTTGGGTTGCCGATTGGTACAACCCGGTAATCCAGCACAATCCAGATGGACGTGGTATGGATAACCAAATATGGAATGAGGAAAGAGGTGAAGGAAACGCGCATATTAATAGCCATAGGGATTATGGCCATGGTAGGATTTATATCATCAAGTATGATGATAGTGATGATTCTGAAATTACAAGTATTGATGCTAAAGATGATAATGCTTTATTAGAAGGCTTGCAAAGTGACAATATGTTTTGGCGTACTACAGCCCAACGCTTGATTGTTGAAAACAAAAAAATAAACTTGATTCCAGATTTAATAAAATTAGTAGGTAACGATGCCAATTTGGATGCTACGGGACTTAATGCACCTGCTTTACATGCGCTATGGACACTAAAAGGGCTAAACGCGTATAATGGTAAATATCCAGAGGCGAATGCAGCAGCATTGAAAGCATTGTCCAATGCGTCTTTTGCGGTAAAAAGAGCTGCTTTGGCCTTATTGCCAGAAACGAATGAGGGCAGCGAAAGTTTGGCGAGTTCAGGACTTTTAACAAGTTCAGATAAACAAATAAAATTAGCGGCCATTTTAAGAGCTAGTGAATTGCCAGAGTCTAGTAGCCTTTATACCGAAATGGAAAAATTAGCAGGAGATCCTTCCAATAGCGAAGATAAATGGCTCAATGCCGCCATAAATATTTATTTTAGAGAACAGAATTTTGAAGAAGTGGAAGCTTCTGAAGTAGATATGTTAATGGCTTCAGCAGACGAGGAGAAAGCTGTTTGGAGTTATACAGAAACGAAACCTTCGGATAATTGGATGGCAACCGATTTTAATGATGCTTCTTGGAAAAAAGGACCGTCTATGTTTGGTAGCAAAACCATAAAAAGGACTAAAACAACTTGGGAAACTGAAGATATTTGGATGCGACGCGTTGTTAATATCAATAATGATGTATCAGAACCAGTTGTGAAAGTTGCCAATGATGATAATTATGAGGTTTATGTTAATGGTGAGCTATTGCTTGGAGAGGAAGGTGCTAATGATAATTATAGATATATAAGACTTGATAAAGATAAAGGCAAGTTATTTAAAAAAGGTAAAAATGTAATTGCCGTGCATTGTAAAAATACGGGCGGCATACAACGTATTGATGTTGGTATTGGTGAGGTTGCTAAAATTAAGGCAGACGTGACCTTTAATATCAATACTGTGGATCAAAAAATGGCTTTTGATAAAACCGTATTGGAAGCAAAAGCCGGTCAGACCATTGAAATTGTGTTGAACAATAAAGATCAAATGTCGCACAATTTAGTGGTAATACAGGCAGGTAGTTTAGAGGCTTTTGGCGGTATGGTAGATGATTTTCTGAAAAATCCAGAAGCAGAAAAAATGGACTATATACCTAAATCTAGATATGTTTTGGGCGCTACGGAAATGTTAACACCGGGTGTTTCAGGTTCGGTGGTCATTAAGTTGCCCGATACACCCGGAAGATACCCGTTTGTGTGTACATTCCCAGGGCATTGGCGTATGATGCAGGGCGTTATTATTGTTACTGCTCCAGGGACTTATATTTCAGAAGATAAAGATGCACCCAAAATTTCGGTTATGGGTGGCGGGGGCTCTCATGATTTTCTAAAGTTTTTTGGTATAGCAGATGGTAAAGTGTTGAGTGATGGCGGTAAGAACTCCGTTATTTATACCGAAGATCCAGAACAATTGGCGACGCTTATCCCAACTTCAAATGTACTTATGCTAAGTAATAACAAGCCTTTGGGAAGCAAAACCAAAAATGCTATTATGGCGCGTGTTAATGAAGGTAAAATGAATATGCTCATATATCATCCAAGCATTTGGTACAATTGGGTAGATTGGCCAGAATACAACAAACAACTTGTTGGTGGTGGTTCCAAATCGCATGAAGATTTACAGGAGTTTGAGGTTACGGTTCTAAAACCAAATCACCCTATCATGAAAGGCGTTCCTGCTAAATTTAAGATTGTGGATGAGCTGTACCGTTTTGAAAAGGATCCGGAAGCAGAAATAGAAGTCTTGGCCATGAGCAAGGGTATAAAGTCTGGTGATGAGTTCCCTACCGTCTGGATCGTAAAACATCCTAAAGCAAAAATTGTGGCCAATACCTTGGGACATGACGAACGGGCGCACGAACTTCCTGCTTACAAAACTATTTTGAAGAACAGTTTGAATTGGATAGAAAGTAAATAATACGAACACTAAAACCCTTGTAAAAATGAAAAAAATTGGATTTTTAATTGCATTAGTCGTTTTTGCCTTTAGTGCAAAATCACAGGAAATGGCAAAAGATTACACGACTGATGCCAGTAAAGGACATTATATTTCTAAGAAAAAGAACGCTAAAAAAATTAGTGTGATGGGTGGCGGTGGTTCCCACGACTTCCTTAAGTTTTTTGGAATAGCCGACGGGAAAATTTTAAGCGAAAAAGGTAAGAATACGGTTGTTTATACTGAAAATCCTGAAGAATTAGGAACGTTGCTTTCCAATACAGATATTTTGTTTTTAAGCAATAACAAACCGTTGACTAAAGAGGTGCAAAATACCATAATGGATTGTGTGAATGACGGCAAAATGAATATGCTTATTTATCATCCAAGCACATGGTATAACTGGAAAGATTGGCCGGAATACAACAAACAGATTGTTGGCGGCGGCTCAAGATCACATGAAAAATTGCAAGAATTTGAAGTTACCGTTTTAAAACCAAACCATCCTTTAATGAAAGGGGTGCCAGAAAAATTCAGGATTGTGGATGAATTATACCGATGGGAACAAGATCCTGATACTGAGGTGGAAATTTTAGCAATGAGTAAAGGTTTGGAGTCTGGAGAAGAATATCCAACGGTTTGGATCGTAAAGCATCCAAAAGCAAAAATTATTGGGAATACTTTAGGGCATGACGAACGCGCGCACGATCATCCGGCATATCAAACCATTTTGGCTAATAGTATCAAATGGATTAAGAAGAATTAAGGTTTTTTGATGGTCTTTATAACACCCTATTAAAAAAATGAAAAAACTAACAGTCATTATTTTCTTATTTTCAAGTCTATTTTTACAGGCACAGATTTCTGTTTCCTTATCTGAAAATTTAGAGGAAAATAATACTAAAGTCATTCGCCATAACAATGATTTAGAGGTCACGTGGCAAGCAGAGAACTCAGAATATTGCCAATTGAAATTAAACTTGGAAAAAAGCAAGCCATTGTTCAATTCCATAGCCATGGGGCAGCAAGGGCAATTCAAAGAAATTGCAGCCAATGTAGACCCTGTTTTTACGTTAAACGTTGGGAAACGAACCTTAAAAAAAGAAAACGGTTGGACGATTTTTTTTGATAAAGTACCCACCAGACCTTATAAATCGTATGTGTTGGATTTTGACAAAAATGATGTCAAGGTTACAAAGCATGGAAAACGAACTGTGATTTCTTTAAATGAATTGAATGCGCTAGATTTTAAAGGAAATCTTGAAATAACCATTTATAACGGTATTCCGCTTTTCAATATAGCTGCTGTTGTTTCAACCCAAAAGGATTCTACCGCCATTCTTTATGATGCTGGTTTGGTAAAAGATAAACCATGGGAAACGGTTTCTTTTGCAAATACAGATGGTAAAATAGAGCGTTATAAAACGTCATCGCACACTAGCAGTATCAATCAAGCTGTGAAATACCGAACCATCATGGGGCATAATACCAATGGATCTATGGCCGTTTTTCCGCCACCGCATCAGTATTTTTATCCTTTGGATGAGGCTTACAATTTAAAATCTGTTTGGTACGGGAGTGGCTACAGAGATCTGATTTCTGGTTACGGTATCGGGATCCGGCATGAGCCCGAAGGCGATCATCGTTATGTGCCTTGGTTCAATGCTCCGCCCAATACGGCACAACGTTTAAATTTCTTTTGCTTACTTAGTACTGGTCAATCAGAACAAGCGTTAGAAAATGTAAAAAAATATACTCATGATGATAAATATGTTCCTTTAGAGGGGCACAAAACCATGTCCAGTCATTTTCACAATGAGTTTATAATGAAAGTGGTTTTGGCCAATAAACCAGTGCCTGAAAAACCAGAATTTGTAGATGTTTTTAAGTCCATGGGTGTGGATATTGTGCATCTTGGAGAATTCCATTATACAGCACATCCCAAAGGACCAGATGAAGTGCGCTTAAAAGAATTGAACACGCTTTTTAATGAATGTGAGCGCTTATCCGACAATGAATTTTTGTTATTGCCCGGAGAAGAACCCAATGAGTTTTTTGGTGGCCATTGGATGTCTTTTTTCCCAAAACCTATATATTGGATCATGTCTAGGGACAATGAAAAGCCGTATGTGTCCGAAGATCCTAACTATGGAAAGGTGTACCGTATAGGAAATAAAGAAGAGATGCTTCAATTGATGGAAACCGAAAAAGGTTTGTCATGGACGGCGCATCCTAGAATCAAAGGTTCTACGGGATATCCTGATAAGTATAAAGATGAGACGTTTTTCAAATCTGATTACTTTTTAGGAGGTGCTTGGAAAGCGATGCCAGCAGATCTTTCTACCCCAAAATTGGGCTTACGTGTCTTGGGGCTTTTAGATGATATGAACAATTGGGGCGCAAAAAAGAAGATCATAGCTGAGGCCGATCTTTTTACAATAACCTTAGAGAATGAAATGTATGCCCACATGAATGTGAATTATTTGAAAATGGATAACCTGCCCAAATTTAAAGAAGGATGGCAGCCCATTTTAGATGCCATGCAAACTGGTAATTTCTTTTCTACAACAGGGGAGATTTTGATTCCTTCCTTTACCATAAATGGAAAAAAATCAGGTGAAACTGTTGATGCCAATGTTGCTGAGGTTGAAGTGAAGATAGATTGGACTTATCCTTTGAATTTTGTGGAAATCATCTCTGGCGACGGCGAAAATATTTATCGAGACCACATAGATCTTAACGATACCGATGCGTTTGGCTCTCAGGTTTTTAAATTCCAAACCAAGTTAAAAAAGAGAACTTGGGCACGTTTGGAAGTTTGGGATGTTGCTGCCAATGGCGCATTTACACAAACCATTTATTTAAACGATTGATCTTATTTTAAATAATGCAGTATTTTCTTATTTAATTAAGAGTGAATAAAACATTTCATTTTTTGTTTTTTAATAATAAAAAGACTACATTAGTCTTTTTGTTAACAAATTTTAAATCTTTATTTATGAAAATTTTTTATTTAGTAATCTGTTTCGTAGTGTTAGGTGCTTTTTCTAACAAAGCAATGGCTCAAACATTAACTTTGAATGGTTCGAGTGGCGGTCCTGGGGGGATGGAAGTTTCTGTTGGAGAATCTTATTTAGGTCACTCAGGTGAAATTAAAGTATCATTTCCTGTTGTTATTAATGGAGGAAATAGAACTATTAGGATAGATTGGCAAGTGCCTGGAGGGGGTGTTTGGTCTCAATCTTATTCAACTTATAATAATCTGGATATATATGTCTATGTTATGTATGATGATTTTACTATTAGTACTTCATGGTCAAATTATAATGATGGATATCAAAATGGGATCTACGTGCCTTGGAGTTCAACACAAACAATGCTTTATCATTATTCACGATATTAGCGATGGTAAAAATCTTTGATGAAAAGCCTATTGAAATAAATTTCAATAGGCTTTTTTTCTTAATTCTGATCAAAGATGGATGAGAATAATACTAGTTATGATGAAAACTTTTGTGTAAACTATTTCCTATAATATTTAGATATTTTGATGTATTCTGAAATAATATCCAATTATTCTTGATCGTAAGGTGTTAAATCTTCATAGTAAAATCATATTGCCACGCTTTAGGTGTTGGATTCCCTAGGGAGATGCCCCAGTTGAGGGCTGTTTATGTTTTGCAATTTTCCAAGCCCCAAAGCACACAATCTATATTTTCTTCATAAAAAATAGGAATGTGGGTTGAAACGATGGAAGCAATATTTCTGTTAAGCATTCCTTATTTATGATGTGGAGATTATGTGTTTTTGTAAGAAAAATTAATTATATTTATAGTGTAAAAGTAATGTAAAACTTGTTATATCCCAGTTTATTTATGGGATATTGGTAATAAAAGTTGCGAAATAGTGTGTTATGTGTCATTAAAAGAACGAAGAAAATGAAAAAATCATTAATACTAAGCCTTATTCTTTCTCTAATATTATTTCAGTCAGCAACGGCTAAAGAAATAACAATAAAATCTCCAAATGGAAAAATAGCTGTAACGATTAAATTGTCAGAGGAAATAGCATTTAGCATTAACTATATGCACCAACCTCTATTAGAAGAAGGTATTATCTCATTATTGCTTTTAAATGAGACATTAGGAGAAAACCCTAAACTTATTTCATCTAAAAAACATACAATTGACGAAATACTTTATCCAGTTATACCATTAAAAAATAGCAAATTAAGAAATCATAGCAATGTATTAAACCTATACTTTCAAAAAGATTATCAGTTGGAATTTAGGGTTTCTGACGACGGAGTTAGTTATCGGTTTATTACAACAAAGCAAGGTGAAATCACAATTTTAAACGAAACTTCCAGCTACCAGTTTGCAGATAACTATAAAGTATATCTTTCAAAAACAGAACGTGCTTTTAGTAATTACGAACATATTTATGCTCCCGTTTGGCTGCAAAATTTTAAAAAAGAAGACTTAGCTATACTTCCATTATTTTTAGATGCACAAAAGGCTAAGCTATTAATAACGGAAGCTGATTTACACGATTATCCTGCCATGTTTCTTGAAGGTGGTCAAGGGAACACTATCAACGCTTGGTTTCCAAAATACCCGGAAAAAACTGAAGCACAATCTGATAGACGCTTAAAAATAGCTAAAGAAGCTAACTATATCGCCCAAACAAATGGAAAAAGAAATTTTCCTTGGCGGGTATTTGCTATTGCAGAAGAAGATAAAGACATTGCTACCAATGATTTAGTTTATATCTTATCAAGTCCATCTGAATTTGACAATTTTGATTGGATAAAACCCGGACAAACTTCATGGGAATGGTGGCATGCCAGTAATATTTATGGTGTCGATTTTAAAGCCGGATACAATACCGAAACCTATAAGTATTATATCGATTTCGCATCAGATTATGGGTTGGCTTACGTGCTCATGGATGAAGGTTGGTCATTAAGCGTTTCTGATATCAGTCAGCCTAATCCGGACATTGATTTAAACGAGTTGGTAAACTATGCAAAGGAAAAAAATGTAAAAATCATTCTATGGGCGTCATGGTTAGCCGTAGAAAATAATCCTGATTTCATAGAACAGGTTAAACAAATAGGCGCTGCTGGTATAAAAATTGATTTTATGGACAGAAGTGACCAATGGATGATGAATTATTATGAGCGTATCGCCAAGAAAGCTTTTGAAAATGAGCTGTTGGTTGATTTTCATGGCTCAATAAGCCCACGGGGATTGAGGAGAACTTATCCAAATGTTATTTCATTTGAAGGTGTTACAGGAATGGAACAAAATAAGGGTGGTGGGCATGATACACCTAATAATCGTGTCATTCTTCCTTTTACTAGAAATGTAGTAGGACCAATGGATTATACTCCTGGTGCAGTAAAATCGGTTCATCCAAGATATTGGCATGCCAACTGGACTAATCCTATGAGCATTGGAACACGTGCGCATCAAGTAGCACTATTTGTTGTTTTTGAAAGCGGATTACAAATGTTAGCGGACAACCCTTCAGATTACTATAAAGAAGATGAATTCACTCAATTTATTACTGATGTACCAACCATATGGGATGAAACAGTTGTGCTAGGTGCCCAAATTGGGGAGTATTATGTTGTGGCTAAAAGGAAAGCCAATGAATGGTTTATAGGAGGTATCACAAATGATAAACATAGGAATTTTGAAATCGATTTCTCATTTCTGGATAAAGAAGAACAATACTCAATGACCTTGTTTACGGATGGGATTAATGCGGATAGCTATGCTACCGATTACAAGCTCACTAAGAAAAACATTCAATTTGGTGACACCACACAGGTAAAAATGGTTATGAATGGAGGCTTTGCAGCTAAATTAACCTCAAAATAAAAACGGCATATAAAAAAATATAGTGTATTTGGTAGATAGCGTTGAAATTGAGGTTTATAATCATAAATAGACTTGTCTGAGTCCAAAAACATCTACCGATATCACATGGAATTACTACATTATACTGGACGTAAAGTTGAGAGAATATATTTTTTAGTTATTAACTTAACAATTATGAGAAGTAACCCAAAACATTACACCCTAGAGTTTAAAGAAAAAATGGCTCATTTTTTAGGATGAGCCATTTTTGTCAATTCATTTTAGATTAAAACCATCCCCTAATCATTAAAAGTAAAGGAGGGCAATTTGATGATTTCCCCACCTTTTTGTGCCGATTCGTGCGATAATATCCCAACGCACGTGATGTTTGCAGACTGTTTTGCATTGGGGTAAGGCGAAGTGCCTTTTACCAAAGCATCAACAAAAGCATGCACTAAATGTGGATGTGAACCCCCATGTCCAGCGCCTTGGGTAAAGGATAGATGTTGGTGGTCCTCAGAATCATAAACGCCTTTAGTTGTAAAATGCTGGATTTCTTTAGGTAAGAGTTTTGCAAAATCGGGACAGGTGACTTCCTCTGGAATTTCTGGCTCAGGTTTTTTAGCGGTATGCACCACCAAAGGTTTATCTTCAATCAACGGCCATTCTACTGATTTTTTAGAACCGTACACCTCAAAGCTTTCTCGGTATTGTCTAGCCACATCAAATAACGAACGGTACACTTGTGCGCTCAAATCAGAATTTCTAAACTTGATATGTGTGGTTTCAACAGCATAAGGCGAATTGTAATGCGGAATCAATTCCTCTCTAATCGTTCCCGAGCCAAAACAGGACACATATTCGGCTTCCCCTCGGGTCAACCCTAAAACAGGCCCCACACAATGTGTGGCGTAATGCATGGGAGGTAGCCCTGGCCAGTAATTGGGCCAGCCGTCCATGTCTTGTTGGTGGCTTGCTTTTAGGAATTGTACTTTGCCCAATTCTCCGTTTTCATACAATTCTTTCATGTATAAAAATTCGCGGGCATATACCACGGTTTCCATCATCATGTACGTTAAGCCTTTTTCTTTGGTCAAACGTACAATTTCTTCGCATTCTTCAACCGTAGTTGCCATAGGCACGGTACAAGCCACGTGCTTTCCGGCTTTTAAGGCTTTAATGGATTGGATGCCATGGTCTGGTATGGGCGTATTGATGTGTACGGCGTCAATATCTGGGTCTTTTAATAATTCATCAAAAGAGGTAAATCTTTTTTCAATATTAAAAGCGTCGGCCAATTCGTTTAATTTTGTTTCGTTTCGTTGTGAAACCGCTATCAAATTAGCATGTGGGTGTTTTTGGTAAATAGGAATAAATTCAGCTCCAAATCCAAGCCCTACAATTGCGATGTTTATTTTTTTATTACTCATTATTCTATATTTTAATTGAACGTTTTCTTTAAAAATGCCATGCTCTCCGAAGCAAATGTATCCTGGCTTTCTGCTAGGTTTTTCCTGATACAAACGGCCCCTGCCAATTCTTTGTTTTCTGGGGTAAAGCTTTCAATAATAATAGAACCTTTGTAGTCGATGTCTGTCAGGCCCATTTTAAAATCATTCCAAGGTGTTAATCCTGTGCCGGGAATACCTCTGTGATTTTCCGAAATTTGGACGTGGAGCAATTTATTACCTACCGTTTTGATGGCTTCCCGAATATTTTTTTCTTCAATGGTCATGTGAAAGCTATCCAACAACACTTTGGCATGGGCGTGGTTCACATCGGTAACCAAACGCATCACATCTTCTGCGGTATTGATTAAATCGGATTCAAAACGATTTAAAGGTTCAATGGCAATTTGTTTACCGTGTTTTTTTGCTATCTCGCTGACTCTTCCAATATTGGTAACAGCGCGTTCCCACTCGATTTTGCGTTGCTCTGGAGAAACCATTCGCGCTTTTCCAACGGCGGAATACATGGGGCCTGCTAAAAAACCGACTTCCCATAAACCGCAGAAATCAAAGCATTTTTCTATATAGTGAAATGCATCTTTATGTACCAAAGGGTCATCATGCGTTAAATCTTTTGTAGGACCAAACGCACCGCAAACGAAGGCTTTTAGACCGTTTTCCTTTAAAGCTTTTTTAACGATGTTGCCATCGATCAGCGTGGGGTCTTCTACGGGAATTTCAACAGCATCATATCCCATGGCTTTAATTTTTGGAAATAAGTCAACCGATTTTGTTGTAAAAGGCGATTCCCAAAGCCATGTACTCACGCCGAATTCTATGTTATTTACCATTTTTATATTCTTTTAATAATTTCACAACCTGTCCAAATAGGCTCTGTATTCCAAGATTTGTCAGGTTTAGCTTATCGAAGCCGATATTGGTTATCAATAGTTGAAATATTTCGACAAGCTCAATATGACATCGCGTTATGCTTTTTTAACTTCCTTTAACCACATTCATTTCGCCCTGCATGATACGCCAATGCCCTGGGAAGGTACATATATATGGGTACACGCCTGGCTCAGTAGGTGCCACAAATTTTAGGGTCACTTTATCCTCTGGGTTTATAATGGCGGTTGCATAAAGTACTTCAGGCATTTCGGGTACGTAATTTTTATCGGCACCTGCCGGGTCCATCGCTAACTTATCGGCTGCCAATCCTACTTTTTCTTTTTGGCCTTTTTGGACGATTACCAAATTATGCTGCATAAAATCGACATTTTCAAAAATAAGTTCCACAGGTTTTCCTGCTTCTACTTCAAAGGCTTTAATGTCATATTTCATTTCATTTGGAATGGTTTTTATATGAACAACCATAGCATTTTCCGTGGTTTTAGAAGCTATTTCTCCCGATACTCCTGTTTCTCCTTTATAAGCTTCATAAAGTGTTTCTGCAATCGATTTGTTTGTGAAAATATTAGAACTCTTTGAGAAATCAATCTCAATGTCATACTTCCAATCACCATCCAAAGCCATTTTTGTATTCCCTGTTTTAAGGAACATCTGTTCTTTTTTGCCAACAAAACCGCCACCGCCGCCAGTATCTTCAACCCTTATTAAAATAACATTTGTGCCTTTGATTAAAATGCCTTTTGGAATATCATATATTCTATTGGTGTCATAACTATTTATGGTACTGCCAACTTTTTTTCCATTAATATACACGATGTCAGAATCGTCAATTGGACCTAAAGAAATGCTCCCTGTATTGGTGTTTGTAAGATTGAACGTTTTTCTGAACCAAAGCACACCATCCATATTCAAGCCTGCGGCTTCGATGGATTGTGGTAAGGTCATGGTTTTCCATTTGGAATCGTCATAATTGGCAAGTTTTCGCATCTTTTTGTCGTCGGAACCTAGATTGGATTGTGGTTCCGATTTTAAAAACTGTGCTATAAAACTTGCTTTATGTTTACTTGCAGCGGCATAAAGTGCTGTGGATAACCAAGCATCATTTATAATAATGTCGTTTTTGCTTAAATTGTATAACGAATTTCCAACCGATACGTTTTCTGGCCGTTCTGAAAAATAAATAAGTGCCGCCAATTGTACTTCTGGGTCTTTGTCGTTCAACACATTGGCTTTTAAAAGCGCTTCATCTGTTTGATTATTTTTAGGAAGTATTTGAATGGCAGCTCTTCTTATAGCGCCAGAAGCATGATTTAAAGCATTTGTAACTGTTTCTGTTGCTTCTTTATTGGTTTCAATGTCTGTTAAACCTTGAATGGTCCACAAGGCATGAAGTACACCGGGGTTAAGTCCAAGTTCGTCCATACTTTTATTATTTGCCAATTCGTAAAGGTCACTTAATACATCCATTTTTTCACGTTCCACCAATAAGCGTTGTGCTGTTTGTCGCCAAAACATATTTTCGTTGGAAAGAGCCTCTACCAATTCATACTCATCGTCTTTGTCTAAATGAGTTAGATGTTTATTTTTAGAATATTTAGGAACAATTTTCCAAATACGTCCTCTGGATTTATCACGCAATGGATTGACGTAAGCGTTACCTTTGCCTGTTTCGGCATCATAGCCACCTCTACTTATAGAAGGAGTTGGATTGTGCTGAATGATGAAATTGTACCAATCTAAAATCCAAACATTGCCATCGGGTCCCACTTTAGCTTCTACAGGTGATACCCATTCATCGGAACCCGCAAATAGGTTGCCACCATCTTTCTCTATATAACCGGCACCATCTTTTTCAATTTTTGCAATATGAACTAAACCACCTGTGGGTTCGCAGACAAAAGCCCATTGGTTCCAATAGTCTTTTGGATAATTACGGGCGGTGTAAAAATGATGTCCAGCTGCCGCTGTAAAACCACCAAAGACATCCACTTGTCTTACATTAGGGGTAATGGGGCGCATGGCGTAATGGCCATCAATTTTTAAACTGCCTTTAGCATTTATGCCTTTTAGCCCGTCTATGTTTTTATTGGAAATACCTACGAAAACACTGTGCGTATTGTTTGCAGTAGAAGCAAAAATAGCATTGTCTTCGGTAATGCCAAGTCCCCAAGTGTTATTGCTCGTGCTAGTTATAAATTCAAAATCGCTGGCATCAGGATTGAACCTGTACACGCCTTGTCCAAACTGTTGTAGTTGCTCAGAAATAGAGCCTTTAAATCCAGAATAACCCACAACGCCATATATTTTGTTGTCTATCCCGTTTTGAAGATTGGAGGGCCCTGCGTGGGTGTCAAAAGTGCCCCAGCCATCTATCAAAATTTCTTTTACATCTGCTTTGTCATCACCATCTGTATCTTTTAAAAACAAAAAGTGTGGCGCTTGCGAAACAATAATACCACCGTTAGAAAATGCAAAACTGGTGGGAATATTCAATTTATCTGCAAATACAGTAACCTTATCGGCTTTGCCGTCACCATTGGTGTCTTCCAGAATTTTTATACGGTCATCTCCAGAGCCTTTATCATCACGTACAGTATTTGGGTAATCCACCGTTTCAATAACCCAAAGGCGTCCTTTTTCATCCCAATTCATGGCAATGGGGTTGATAATATCTGGTTCTGAAGCAAAAAGTTGCAGTTCAAAACCAGCAGGTACCTGGATGAGTTTTTTAGAATCTTCGGGCGATAATGGCATTTGATATTTGGGTGCCGGATCGCGTTTCTCGTAATTGGGAATGTTATCTGCTTCCTTGTAAGTTAATTTTGGAATATCTTTAGAAAAAGCTTCCCAATTTTTCTTGGCAACATCATTAACGGCCCATAGGATACCTTCTTTAATCAAATTTTGAAATTCTGGCTTGTTCCAAGTCCGTTCATCATGCCCATAAGCCGTATAAAAGACTTTGCCTTTTCCATAGTTTTTAACCCAGGTCCATGGCTCTTGACTATCGCCTTCTTTTCGTTCCATCAATATATGGATGTCATCAGCAATTTTATCGTGTACATAGGTTTCATCCCAAGTTGAAAATTCTTTTACATGTTGCATGGTTGGATGGGTTTTATCAACAATAGAAGCTGTGAACGTATCTGTGCCATGACTTTTAAATTGACCGCCAACAAGGTTTACGTATTCGGGAGAATCCTTAAAACAAAAACTTGCACAATGGATAGGAATAAATCCATGACCATCAGACACATAATCAAAAAGTGCTTTTTCTTGGTCTGGATGCCTACCTTCATGATTGGCGTAAATGATCACACCATCATATAAAGCTAATTTATCAGCATTTAGGTCTTCAACATTTTCCGTATAAGTGATGTTGATACCACTAGGTGCCAATGAAGCTGCCAATACGGGCATATAGGCTCTGGAATTGTGATGCTCAGAGGCATGGCCTAAAAACAATATTTCTATTCTTCTGGGCGAATCATCTTGTTTTTTCTTAGCGGTTGAATTGCAACTCACTATTAATAATGCGGTTAGTAGAAGATAAGTGAATCTAGTGGAAATGGTCTTCATAATTTGTTTAGTGTAAAATGGTTTACAATTTTAATCAATTATTAAGCAGAAACAGGACTGTCTTTTAGCAAGTGCTGACTGTATTTTATCATTAAAATTATTTTTAGTTAAATTTGATGACAAATAAGTGTTTTGTTTATAATATTAGAAAATGAAATCAGCTTTACAAAAATCGCCCATTCCTAAAACGCATACTTTTGTGACAGAAGTGTTGAAACAACCGCTTTTTGACCCAAATTGGCATTTTCATTCTGAATATCAGATATTCATTGTTTTAAAAGGGAGCGGTACACGTTTTATTGGGGACAGCGTAGAGCGGTTTGAAAAGGATAACATCACGTTTACAGGCCCCAACCTACCTCATTTATGGCGAAGTGACAATGAGAATTTCCAAGTAGAATGTGAAGGTGTTGTGGTTTACTTCCATGAGGATTTTATTAGCAAAAACCTCTTGGAAAAAGAAGAGGCTATCAAATTAAGACAACTTTTAAAACTGAGTTTGCGGGGCATTACCGTTAAAGGGAAAACCTTAAAAAAAGTAAAAAAAATGATACTAAATCTCCCTACTTTAGAGGGGTTTGATGGTGTGTTGGAATTGCTGAATATATTAAATTGTCTTTCCAAAAGCAACGACATTGAATTGTTGGCAAGCCCTGGTTACACCAATTCATTAAAAGAAGGCGATACCGAGCGTATGAATAAAGTGTATGCCCACGTGATGAAAAATTTTAAAAAGGAAATGGCTCTTTCAGAATTGGCGGTTTTGACCAACATGACGCCAACATCTTTTAGTCGGTATTTTAAAATGCATGCCAACAAAACGTTTTCTGAATTTGTGAGCGAAATACGAATTGGCCATGCTTGCAAACTGCTTATTGAGAAAAAAATGAACGCCTCACAAGCTTGTTATGCAAGTGGTTTCAGAACCTTGTCTAATTTTAATAGGCAGTTTAAAACCATTACAAAAAGATCGCCCATAGCTTATAAGAAAGAGTATGGTGTGTAATATTTTGTGCTTTATGTTTATAAGAAAAATACGATAAATATAATGTTAAGAAATCAGGCTGTTCTAATTGACACATATTGATGAATAATAAAACGATATGAAGTTGATAGATTTCATTTTATTAATAGTTTTACTGTGACTAAATGTATAATTTTATATTTGTAAATATAGTTTATGCTACAACCAAACGAAAGCCAACAAACAACTAGATTGTCTTACACTTACCAAAAAAAACTAAAACAATGAATTTACAAAAACGCACATTTAAACTATGGATGTCTGTGTTATTGGTTTTGCCCATTTTTGCAATTTATGCGCAGCAAAACAAAACACTTTTTAAACTTTTGCCGACCTCACAATCGGGAATAGATTTTAACAATCAACTTTTTGAAAGTGATACGCTTAATATTTTAAACCAAGCCAATATTTACAATGGTGGCGGTGTGGGTATTGGCGATTTTAATAATGATGGACTCATGGATGTTTATTTTGCCGCCAATATGATGTCCAATAAACTATACCTTAACAAAGGTGCTATGAGGTTTGATGACATCACCAAAACAGCAAAGGTTGATGGGCAAGGCAGATGGTGTACTGGTGTGGCAGTTGTTGATATTAACAATGATGGTTGGCAGGATATTTATTTGTCCGCTTCCTTTCGTAGCGATTCAAAGCGCCGTACGAACCTTTTGTACATCAATGAAGGGGTAAATAAAAAGGGCATTCCTGTGTTTAAAGAATCGGCTGTAGCTTACGGGCTTGCCGATAATGGGTTTAGCACCCAAGCGTACTTTTTTGATTATGACAAAGATGGTGATTTGGACATGTACCAAGTAACCAACGAAATATACGACCCTAAAACCCCAATTTATTATAGGGCAAAATTAACAGATGGTACCGCAGAAAACACAGACCGTTTATATAGAAATAATGGCAATGGCACGTTTACCAATGTTTCAAAAGAGGCTGGAATTTCCATAGAAGGTTGGGGGCATGCGGCATCCATCACGGATATTAATTTTGATGGTTGGCCAGATATTTATGTGGCAAACGATTTTATATCCAATGATCTGTGTTACATCAATAATAAAAACGGTACGTTTACAAACCGCTTGGACGACTATTTTAAACATACCGCTTGGAATGCTATGGGGACTGATGTGGTAGATATTAATAATGATGGCTTTGTAGATGTTATTTCATTGGAAATGCTTCCTGAAAACAACTTGCGTAAAAAAAGAATGTTGAGCGGGAATGAATATTATAACTACATCAATAATAATCAGTATCAATACAATCACCAATACGTTCGTAATATTCTTCAAATAAATAGTGGGCCTACGCCAAATGGTGAACCTGTTTTTGATGATTTGGGCTTTATGGCAGGCGTTTACCAAACAGATTGGAGTTGGTGTCCGCTTGTTGCAGATTTTGATAATGATGGCTATCGGGATATGATCATTACCAATGGTCTTCCGCGCGACGTCACGGATCTTGATTATATTGCTTATGATAATGGGCAAAGTGGGCGCGCACAGAGTTACACACTTGCCATGACAGATTCACTTCCTGTCGTTAAATTAGCAAACTATGCGTATAAAAACACCAACGGCATTCTTTTTGAAGATGCCTCAAAAAAGTGGGGATTGGATGATTTGTCCTTCTCAAATGGCGGTGTTTATGCCGATTTGGATAACGATGGAGATTTGGATGTTGTAATAAACAACATTAATGGCCAAGCATTTGTTTATGAAAATACCTTAAACAAAAAAGACCAACAGCTTACGGTTCATTTTGAGGGTGATAAAAATAATATAGGCGGTATTGGAGCTACTTTACGAAGTTATTACGGTGCCAATAAACAGCAATACTATGAGCATTATCCTACCCGGGGCTATTTGTCAACAGATGATAGTAGGGCGCACATTGGTTTGGGAGATATAAAAAGCATAGATTCCTTATTGGTAAATTGGACGGACGGTAAAGTGCAAATACTTAAAAACGTTCCTGTGGGTAAAACAATAACGGTATCATATAAAAATGCTGTTGAGAAAAATAAAAAAGTAGGAAACCCTTATGCAAGTTCAATTTTTAAAGATGCAACGGCAAGTTATGGTATTGATTATAAGCCAAAAGAAACTGATTTTGCAGATTACAACATACAAAGCACTCTGCCGCATAAGCTAAGTCAATTTGGCCCTGGTATTGCTGTGGGGGATATTGATAATAATGGTTATGAGGATTTTTATGTAGGTGGGTCATCAGATAACCCTGGGGTGTTTTTTATGCAGGATTCCAATGGTAAATTTACAGAAGACGCTGCAAGGTTTTCTCAAAAAGAAGATATTTTATATGAAGATATGGGCGTGTTGCTGTTTGATGCAGATGGTGATAATGATTTAGATTTATATCTTGTAGGTGGAAGTTATGAAATACCTGCAAACCATAGTATAAGTAATGACCGATTCTTTTTAAACGATGGCAAAGGTATTTTTACAAGGGCCAATGACATTCCTAAAGATTTAACCAACGGTTCTTGTGTGAAAGCGGCAGATTTTGATGGGGATGGCGATTTAGATCTTTTTATAGGGGGTAGAGTGGTTTCAGCTGGTTATCCAGCAGCACCAAAAAGTTTTTTGTTGAAAAATGTAGCAGGAAAATTTATAGATGTTACTGATGTTTACCTTTCGGGATTGAGGAATATCGGTATGGTTACAGATGCCTTGTGGACAGATTTTGATGCAGATGGTAAGCCAGACCTTATTCTTACAGGAGAATGGATGCCCATTACGTTTTTGAAAAATACAGGTTTGTCATTTGTTGAGGTAAACACAGGTATCAAAGCGCAAACAGGCTGGTGGAACAGTTTGGTTTCTGGAGATTTTGATAATGATGGCGACATAGATTATGTGGCTGGAAATTTAGGGACCAATACCAATTATAGGGCTTCTCCAGAAGAGCCTTTGACCATTATTGCAAAAGATGTTGATGGCAATGGTTCCATGGATCCTATGGTATTCTGTTATATCAAAGGCGATGATGGCATACGTAGATCGTACCCAGTTCCTTCAAGGGATGATATGGTAAGCCAAGTATTGCCTACGCGAAAAAAATTCCCAACTTACAAATCGTATGGACTGGCAACTATCGATGAAATTATTAGTGAAGCAGATAGAAAAAATGCTATTGTTTTGAATGCTACAGAAATGCGTTCATCTTATATTGAAAATAAAGGTGACGGCACTTTTGAAATAAAACCTTTGCCTTTGCAGGCACAGGAAGCGCCAATTTACGGTATGATTGCAGAAGATATCGATAATGATGGTAATCTGGATGTGATATTGGTAGGGAATGATTATGGTATGGATCCGTATAGTGGCAGGCACGATGCTTTTACAGGCTTATGTTTAAAAGGTGATGGCAAAAGTGGTTTTGCTGAAGTGTCTTTAACACAAACAGGTTTTTTTGTGTCTGGTGATGCTAAAGGATTGGCAACCTTGCATACCGCAAAAAATGAAGATGTCATCATTGCAACCCAAAACCAAAACAACTTGTTGGTGTTCAATAAAAATGACATTCATAATAAGGATATTGTAAAATGGATCGACCTTAAAACAGATGATTTTACTGCAGATATACTTTATAAAGATGGCAGTAAAAAGCACATGGAGTTTTATTATGGTTCCACCTATTTGTCGCAATCGTCACGTAAGTTGGCCATAGAAAAAAATGCTAAAAAGATTACCATTACTAATTTTAAAGGAAATAAAAGGGACGTATTATGAAGAAGTTATTTTTAATTGGCTGTGTTCTTTTGGGAGTTTATGCTTCAGCTAAAGAAACATCGAAAAACTGGAAAACAGCAACGGAAAATGCCGATTATATACACCGTGCCATTAAGCAAGTTACCGATGTTATGGTTTATGATATTTACTCGCCTCCTGTTACTAGCCGTACCTATGCTTATATATCGGTTGCCGGATACGAAGCATTGATTCAGGGGAATGATTCTTATATAAGTTTAGCAGGACAAATACATGGGCTAAAACCAGTTCCTGAACCTGATAAAAGCAAAACGTACAGTTTTACTTTGGCAGCGGTACACGCCATTCTTACTTCAGGAAAAACCTTTGTTATTTCAGAAGAGCGCATTGCAGATTTTGAAAAAAAGATACTTCAAGAATTTAAAGACCAAGGCATTCCAGATGAGGTGTTTGAAAATTCATTGGAATATGGACAACAAGTAGCTAAACATATATTGATGTGGGTGGCTGAAGATAAATATAAGGAAACCAGATCGTTGCCACAATACGCTGTGAGTAACGATGCAGGATCTTGGAAACCAACCCCTCCGGCCTATATAAAAGCTATTGAGCCCCATTGGAATAAGCTAAGAACTTTTATGATGGATTCCGCAGCACAATTTAAGCCCGTAGCACCACCTTCATTTTCATTAGAGAAGAATAGTGCGTTTTATAAAGATGTAGATGATGTTTACAAACAAGTAAAAGCGAATGATGAAGAACAAATTGAAATTGCCAAGTTTTGGGATTGCAATCCTTTTAAAATGAATGTTCGTGGCCATGTGATGTATGCTACAAAAAAAATATCGCCAAACGGCCATTGGATGAATATTACAGCACTTGTTTGCAAACAAGCGAATGCAGATGTTTTGCAATCTGCAGAGGCTTATGCTACACTTGCCGTAACCTTGGCAGATGCTTTTATTAGTTGTTGGGACGAAAAATATAGAAGTTCTGTTATTAGGCCCGAAACGTATATCAATAAATATATAGATGCCAATTGGTTACCTGTTTTACAAACACCTCCTTTTCCCGAATATACAAGTGGTCATAGCGTGGTATCTTCTAGTGCGGCCATTATCCTTACTAAATTGTTTGGGGATAATTTTGCTTTTTCAGATACTTCGGAATTGGAATTTGGATTGCCAACACGCCATTTTAAATCTTTTAGAGCCGCTGCCAATGAAGCCGCTATTAGTCGGTTTTATGGAGGGATTCATTATATGCCAGCCATAGCAAACGGTCAAGATGAAGGCTTTGCTATTGGAGAGTATTTTGCCAAACGTTTAAAAACACGAAAATAGCAACCTTTCTCTCTAAAACTATTTTAATCTACATTAAGTTTCTTGTTGACATATAGCACAAGATATAGCTAAATCATTATAATTTGTCATATTATTTTTGTGTCTTGCTGTCATGCATATTCATTAGGTTTTCGACAACAGGTATTTAAGGTAAAGCACAAAAAGGAGCTTACATTCCAGGGGTTAAGTGACAGGTTTGATATCCCAATCAGAGCTTTTTTTAGATGGCAAAACCGTTTAGAATCAAAAACCAAGCACAATAAAGTTTTAACAAAAATAAAAATGGAAGCTCTGTCCTAGGACATACAAGACAATCCATCCCATCACCAATATGAGTAGGCAAAGACTTTTGGAGTTAGCCAAAGAGCGATATTTTATGCTTTAAAGCGCCTAAATATATGTAATAAAAAAAAACGCTGTTCCATACTAAAACAGATTGGTTATCTAAACTTGTGTTCCAACTCAAGATATTCAGATATGAGTTTATAGAAAAACGGCCTATAGTCTATGTTGATGAAAGTGGGTTTGCCATGGATGCATCAATAGATAGAGGCTACTCCCAAGCGCATCGAGCAATTTTGTTATTGTACTTGACAATGCTATATTTCAAAAAAGGAACGATGCAATACATGCTATAGGGGGCTGGACATATTCTGGAATTTCTGCCATCATATAATCCAGACCTAAATCCAATTGAAAAGAAATGGGCACAGGCTAAAAGTGTCAGATGAAAATTTGATTATACCCCTAAAGAACTTTTTTATATCCTATATTTATGGCGTTTTATTTTCATTTAACTATGATTTTATTGAGATAGAGTAGATCATTTTACTTTTAAGTTATATGTGTTTGTCGGATAGTTAGAATCAAGTCTTGTTTCTTGGTTCTAAAAGCAAAGCGGTCTTATTTCTTTCATCGGACAACAAAGAATTAAAAACAGTTTATACGATACCTATTTGTTTATTTTTAATTCAATAGAATTTGATATGATTTTTTTGGCACTAAAGTTCTATATTTGAGATTCTTTGGAAAAAGAATTTAAAATGATTCTTTTTTTTCATTTCTTTTTAAAACATTAGAAAATAGTATGAGCATAAAATCAAGTACCTGCATTACCCGAAAAAGATTTAACATACTAACCATGATATTTATTACAGTAGTAATAAATTATCTTGATAGAAGCAATATATCAGTAGCAGCTTTTGAAATGCGTAAAGAACTTGGTATAAGCACCATTCAAATGGGATACCTGTTTTCTGCTTTTGGTTGGTTTTATGCATTGCTTCAAATACCAGGAGGGGTTCTGGCCGATAAAATAAAATCACGAATTTTATATGCTATTATTTTGGCACTTTGGTCTATCGCAACTTTACTCCAAGGTATTGTTAATTCATTTATTGTTTTATTGGGATTAAGGGCAAGTATCGGGATTTTTGAAGCGCCGTCATATCCTATTAATAACTTAGTTGTAAGCAGATGGTTTCCAGAAAATGAACGCGCATCGGCGATTGCTGTTTATACTTCTGGACAATTTTTAGGGTTAGCGTTTTTAACACCTGTTTTGGTCGCTATTCAAGACTCATTGGGCTGGCGAGGACTTTTTATCGTTTCGGGTATTATAGGATTGGTATGGGCTGTTATATGGTATATGTTCTATCGTGATCCAAGAGACCATGGCGGGGTCAGTGAATCTGAATTGGAACATATTGAAAAAGGTGGGGGTCTTATTGGTTCAAAAAATAAAGACGAAAATAAGAAAGCATTTAAGTGGAGTGAGTTTAGGCAGGCTTTTGCTTATAGAAAACTTTGGGGTATTTATTTAGGTCAATTTTGCATTGGTGCAACTACTATATTTTTCCTTACTTGGTTTCCAACATATTTAGTTGAATTTAGGGGTCTGGATTTTATTAAATCTGGGTTTTTGGCATCTGTGCCATTTTTGGCAGCATTTTTTGGTGTTCTTTTGTCAGGCTTTACATCCGATTTTTTGATAAAAAAAGGATATTCCCCTGAAGTAGCTAGAAAAGCACCTATTATTATCGGGATGTTATTGTCAACCTGTATTATCGGGGCTAATTACACCGATGACACCTTTTTTATCATTCTATTTCTGGCAATCGCATTTTTTGGAACGGGCTTGGCGAGTATCGCTTGGGTATTTGTATCTTTAATAGCACCAAAAAACAACATAGGATTGGTCGGCGGGGCATTTAACTTTATAGGGAATCTGGCTTCTATTGTAGTTCCCATAGTTATTGGTTATTTGGTAAAGGATGGCGATTTTAGCCCAGCATTGGTGTTTATTGGAGTTATTGCCTTTTTAGGGTTCTTCTCCTATACCTTTATCGTTGGCAAAGTAGAACGTATTGTTCCAAAAGAATAAAACCGCTTTTTGTTTGATTAATTAAATATTCAGAAAATATATGGATGCATTAAAAATAGAAAAAGTAGAACTTTTTAAAGTACCACCTAGATGGTTGTTTCTTAAAATAACCACTAAAAGTGGCATTATTGGTTGGGGCGAGCCAGTGGTTGAAGGCAAAGCGGATACCGTAGCTGCATGCGTTAAAGAATTGGAACAATACATTATTGGAAGAAATGCCAATGAGATAGAGGATATTTGGCAAATCTTGTACCGAGGTGGTTTTTACCGAGGTGGCCCTGTTTTAATGAGTGCCATTTCGGGTATTGACCAAGCTTTATGGGATATCAAAGGAAAATTTTTAAATGTGCCGGTTTATGAGCTTTTAGGTGGTGCAGTACGGCAAAAAATGAAAATGTATTGTTGGATTGGAGGCGACAACCCAGATGTGGTTTTAGAGCAAGCCCATGAAAAGGTAAAGGCTGGATACAACGCCGTTAAAATGAATGCTACTGGCGGCATGGATTGGATTGCTTCTTTAAAAGATATTAAGGAAGTGGCAAATAACATGAAATTGCTCCGTGAGGAATTTGGGTCAAGTTTAGATGTTGGGTTGGATTTTCACGGGAGGGTGCACAAAGGTATGGTCAAAAAATTGATTGATGAGTTGGCGCCTTACGAACCCATGTTTATTGAAGAGCCTGTTTTAAGTGAAAACAACGATGCTTTAAAACATATTTATGGATATACCAATATTCCCATAGCTACTGGCGAACGCATGTTCTCTCGTTGGGATTTTAAACAGATTTTAGCAGAGGGCGTTGTGGATATTATCCAACCGGATTTAAGCCATGCAGGTGGTATTTCTGAAGTTAGAAGAATCGCTGCCATGGCTGAAGCTTATGATGTGACCATTGCACCACATTGTCCGTTAGGCCCTATTTCGTTGGCTGCTGCACTTCAAATAGATTTTGTTTCGGCGAATGCCATCATACAGGAAAGTAGTTTGGGCATCCATTACAATCAAGGATTTGATATATTGGATTATACATTAAATTCAGATGTATTTGATGTGAACGATGGTTATATAGACCTCTTTAAAAAACCAGGTCTAGGTATTGAAATTGATGAAGATAGATTGAAAGAAGCGGTTAAAATAGGGCATAATTGGTCTAATCCTATTTGGCGAGGTAAAGACGGGAATTTTAATGAATGGTAGAAAATAGGAAAAGCTAATATTGAAATATTTGTAAATTTTAACGAAATCAAAATATCATGAAAACCCTCATTCAAGCCTTTTTTTTAATTGCCGTAATATTGGTTTCTTGTAAAGAAGTGCCCTCAAAAAAAGAGCATGATCCCATAGTCAAAACCAATCTTAATACGATTAAAGCATACCCAACCTTTGGATTTGTGGAACGTTTAGACCCTGCTTTAGATGCTTTAGTGCCAAAAGATGCAAAAATTGAATTGGTGGCAGAAGGTTTTACTTGGTCAGAAGGGCCAGTATGGCTTCCTCAAGAAAAAACATTGTTGTTTAGTGATGTGCCTGAAAATAAAGTTTATAAATGGAACGAAACCGATGGATTGCGTCTTTATATACAGCCTTCAGGTTATACTGGGCCAGAGGTGGAGCAAAGTGCTAACTGGGAAAAAGGTTCCAATGGGTTAATTTTAAATCCTGAAGGGGATTTGCTTCTTTGTCAGCATGGGAATCGGGGTATCAGCAAACTTGTTAGTTTAAAAGATTCTCTACACCCAAAATTTGAGCCTATTGTAGCCAATTACCAAGGAAAAAGATTTAATTCCCCAAACGATTTGACTTACGACCAAAATGGGAATCTATACTTTACAGACCCATCGTATGGATTAGGAAATCAAAAAAGCGAGTTAGGCTTTAACGGTGTTTATTTTTTTAACAAAAAAAGTGGTGTCATACTTTTGGATAATACCATCAAAAACCCGAATGGACTTGCTATTTCACATGATAATAAAACACTTTATGTGTGTGATTCAAATGTTGATTTCCCAAAAATATTAGTATTTGATATGGTTGGGGAAGGCAAAATCACAAACAAAAGAGTCTTTTTTGACGCTACCGAATTAAGAAAAGCAAGTATAGATAAACAATGCCCAGATGGCATGAAATTAGATGAACATGGCAATCTGTTTGTAGCGGGGCCAGGCGGCGTTCTTATTATTTCTCCTGAAGCAAAACATTTAGGGACTATAAAATTAGATAAGCGTACAGGTAATTGTGAGTTTACAGATGATGGTAAATACCTGTTTATAACCTCTGATGACTATTTGTTACGCGTGGATTTAAAGTCATAAAAAAACAAATGAGATGAAATTTCAAACCCTAAGAGCCTTCTTTTTTTTGATAGTATTGTTTTTTATAACGGCCTGTTTTTCAAAAAAAGAAAATAATGATTCAAAACTGCCAAACATCGTGTTCATTATAGCAGATGATATGGCTTGGGATGATAGCGGCGCCTACGGACATCCACATATAAAAACACCAAACATTGATAAATTGGCCTCAGAAGGTATGCGTTTTGACAATGCCTTTTTAACCATTAGTTCCTGTAGCCCCAGTAGATCGAGTATCATTACGGGTTTATATCCGCACAATACAGACGCAGAGCAATTGCATTGGCCTTTACCTTCTGAAAAAGTCACATTTGTTGAACACTTAAAGGCATCGGGATATTGGACGGCCCAAGCAGGAAAATGGCATCTTGGGGATTCAATAAAAAATCGATTTGACGTGGTTCATGATGTGGGTACTTCTGGGTTTCAATTGGCTTCTAATGGAGAAAAATCCATTCAAAAAGGGGATGGTAGTGGTTGTGAGCAATGGGTGTCCACTTTAAATGAAAGACCAAAAGATAAGCCTTTTTTCTTGTGGTTGGCGGCGGTGGATCCACACAGACCTTATGTTGAAAATATTATTGAAAATCCACATACTTTAGAAGACGTTGTATTGCCTCCATATTTTTCGGATACTCCAGAAGTGCGGGAGGATTTTGTTCATTATTACAATGAAATCACGCGTTTGGACAATTATGTGGGTGAGGTGGTTTCAGAATTGGAAAAGCAAGGCATTTCAAAAAATACCTTAATTCTTTTTATTAGTGATAACGGAAGGCCTTTTCCAAGAGATAAAACAACCCTTTATGATGGTGGTATAAAAACACCGTGGATTGTGAAATGGCCAGCAAAAGTGAGTCCCAATTCGGTTTGTAAAAGTTTGGTAAGCGCTATTGATATTGCGCCAACATTTTTACACTTGGCGGGATTGAAACCTTTGGAATCTTTTGAAGGTATTGATTTTTCGGAATTATTAACCCATCCAGAAAAAGACATTAGAGATGTTATTTACGCCGAAGACCATTGGCATGATTTTGAGGATTACACAAGGGCCATACGTACAAAAGAGTATAAATATATTAAGAATTTTTATCCAGATTTGCCAAATACGCCGTCGGCTGATGCCTTTGTTGGCGGTACGTTTTCAACAATGCTCGAGTTGAAAAAACAAGGTAAATTAAATGATGCACAAATGGCTTGTTTTAAAACCCCACGTCAAGAAGAGGAGTTGTATCATATTGTATCCGACCCTTATGAATTGAATAATTTGGCAGGAAATCCTAAATATAAGGATGTTTTGAATACGTTACGATTAGAATTAAAAGAAATGAGGACGAAAACAAATGATAGCTTACCTACATTTAGAACGCCTGACGAGTTTGACAGGGAAACCGGTTTGAAGAATAGTTTCAGAAAACGTCCGCGCCCCTCAAAAGTAGAAATGCAAAAGATTATTTTAGACATGCAAGAGCACAAGTAAACGAACCAATACATTCAATTTTATGGAAACCAATAAAAATAATTCTCGTAGAAACTTCGTTAAAAAATCGTCATTAGGGCTTGGTGCAATTGGTGTCGGTCTGTCTTTAAATTCGGTATTGGCATCTAATTTAAAATTCAATTCTGATAAAAAATTAGGTGTGGCTTTAGTCGGTTTAGGAAATTATGCAACCAATCAGTTAGCACCCGCGCTTCAAGAAACGATCCATTGTTATTTAACAGGTATCGTTACGGGAACAAAAGCAAAGGAAAAAATTTGGGCAGATAAGTATAATATTCCAGAAAAAAATATTTACAATTACGAGAATTACGATACCATAATCTCTAATAAAGATATTGATATTATATATGTGGTATTGCCAAATTCCATGCATGCAGAGTTTACCATTAGGGCCGCAAAAGCAGGCAAACACGTTATTTGCGAAAAACCCATGGCACTATCCGTTTCAGAAGGAAACGCCATGGTTAAGGCCTGTGAAGAAAATAATGTAAAGCTGTCCATTGGTTATAGGTTGCAATTTGATCCCTATCATAAGACCATCATCAATTTCTCAAAAGAAAAAAACCATGGTAAGATTACTTATGTGAATTCTCAATTCGGTTTTAGTATTGGAGACCCAACACAATGGCGATTGAATAAAAAACTAGCTGGTGGTGGTGCTTTAATGGATGTTGGCGTGTATTGCATTCAAGCGGCGCGTTATAGTTTTGGACAAGAGCCAATAGCGTTATCGGCTCAGGAATTCAATTCGGGCGCCGATAAATTTAAGGAAGTAGATGAAACCATCACTTGGCAAATGGAATTTCCAGATGGTAAAATTTCAAATTCAACCACATCCTATGGTTTTAATGTAAATAGTTTGTTGGTAAGTACAGAAAAAACGAGGGCTACTTTAATGCCAGCGTATAGTTATAGCGGGTTGAAAGGTGCTTTGGGCAATGAAGTGCTTGAATTTCCTCCGGTAAATCAACAAGCGTTACAGATGGACGCTTTTGCAATGAACGTAAAAGAAAACACAAAATCTTTTGTGTCGGGAGAAGAAGGCGTAAGGGATTTAAAAGTGGTTGAAGCCATTTATAAATCTATTGCTTTGGGCGGTAAGCGTGTTATTATTTAGCCGAAAAATCAGTCAATGTTCGGTGTTAAGGTTTTCGGTGGAATGTTTTAATGAGAAAACAGAACGACTTCATAAAACTTTAAAATATTACGAGGCAATAATAATGATTGCTTGCGTGTTTTTTTAGTACTTTTAATAAAGTATGCATGTAATTTTTATATAAAGAACACGTTATGCCGTCTATGCAGATGCTTTTGTTTTTAGAAAAATACACCTTAGGGAGTAAAATTATTTTAGGGATTTTCTTTGCGATTTTGCTATATATGGTCATCTATTTTTTAGTGAAAACGATGGAAATGGCCTATGTTTTAAAACACAAAAAACCATTTTACATCCATTTTTATCTGTTTTTAAGAAAATTGAATAGTGAGCAAAAAGGTTATTTGAAAAACCATTTTACTTTTTATAATAAATTGACCTTAAAGCAAAAAAAGTATTTTGAACATCGGGTAGCAAGTTTTATTGTGGACAAAGATTTTATTAGTAGGGATGGCATCGTTGTTACGGAAAAGATGAAAGTGCTCATTTCAGCCACCGGTATTATGCTTACCTTTGGTTTTCGCGATTTTTATATCGGTTTGATCAGTAAAATAATTGTTTATCCAACGCCTTTTTTTTCTAGATCTACCAATAATTATCACAAAGGCGAATTCAACCCTAAATTGAAAACTTTGGTGTTGTCTTGGGAAGATTTTAGATTAGGTTTTGAAAATTCCCATGACAACATCAATTTGGGAATTCATGAGTTTACACATGCCATTCATTTAAACAGTATCAAAGAGCGGGATATCAGTTCCACACTTTTTAGTGATTTTTTTAAGGAACTAACAGATTTGTTGACTTACCAAGAAGCCTTACGATTAAAACTTTTGGACTCAGAGTATTTCCGCACCTATGGTTATACCAATCAATTTGAGTTTTTGGCGGTTATTGTCGAAAATTTTATAGAAACGCCCATTGAGTTTAGAAGTCAATTTCCAGAAGTTTACAGTAAGGTAAAGCAAATGCTCAATTTTAATTTTTCTGGCTATTGACATTTTCTTATGACTTTTATCATGGTTTTTAAGGGTTTAGAGTCTTAATTTTATATTGAGAAAACTAAACATAAATGCCATGATACGAAAAGCACCTATATCAACAATAATGACGGGGAACGTAGTTACCTTAAAAAAAGGTGACAGTTTAGAAAAAGCCGAACGTTTGTTTAAGCACCATCATATAAGACACATTCCGGTTGTGACGGATGACGTAATCATAGGCATGCTTAGTTATACCGATTTGTTACGCATCAGTTTTGCAGATGCGGTTGGTGTTGATGAAGAGCATACAGAATCTATGGTGTATGATATGTTTACTATAGAACAAGTTATGAAAAGTAATTTGGTATGCGTCTCCCCTTCAAGTTCCATAAAGGAAGTTGCTAAAATATTGGCAGAAAAAGAGTTTCACGCCCTGCCCGTTGTGCAGCGCAATAAATTAGTTGGAATCGTAACCACCACAGATTTGATTAAATATCTGTTAAAACAATTTTGATGTTCAGCAAGATTTCCTTCACATGATTTTTTATGAAAAATGAAATATTAGTTATTCAATTTTAAAACCCTTTCAATATGAATCCGCATACACCAGTATCTGATATCATGATAAAAAATATTATCGGACTCACAATTTCAGACGATTTAGATAAAGTAGAAATGCTTTTCAAAAAACATAAAATCAAACACATTCCAGTAGTGTCTTCCGGAGTTATTATAGGCATGGTAAGTTATACGGACATTATGCGTATCAGTCAAGCAGAAACTATGAACGGCAATGATGAAAATGTGGATTCTATTGTATATAACAATTATACTGTTGAACAGATTATGGCTAAAGATGTGGAAACCATTACAAGCGGTACCAGCATAAAAGAAGCTACAAAAATTTTAGCAAAACGAGATTTCCACGCATTGCCAGTTGTAGATGATGGTGAATTAGTGGGCATCATTACCACAAGGGATTTGTTGAAATATTTTTTAAAACAGTATTAAGAATTGGCAATGGCCCTTAAATCCTTAATCGTTTCAAGTTGGTTACTGCTTTTAAAAACATAACTGCCCGCAACCAATGCATCTGCACCTGCATCTGAAAGTGCCTTGGCATTCTTATTGGTAACGCCACCGTCAACTTCTATTAATGTATTGGTGCCTTTTCGGGTTATCAATGCCTTTAGTTGTTTTATTTTGTCATAAGTGTTTTCAATAAAACTTTGTCCGCCAAAACCAGGGTTTACACTCATAATAAGCACCAAATCAATGTCGTTGATGGTGTCTTCCAATACATTAATGTTGGTATGTGGGTTTAAAGCAACGCCCGCTTTCATGCCCTCTGCCTTTATGGCTTGCAAAGTTCGGTGCAAATGGGTGCAAGCTTCGTAATGGACCGTTAATATATTGCTGCCCAATTCAGCAAAGGTTTTAATGTATCTGTCGGGATCGATAATCATCAAATGGACATCAATTGTTTTTTTAGCATGTTTGGTAATGGCTTGTAAAACCGGCATGCCATAAGAAATGTTAGGAACAAATACGCCATCCATAATATCAATATGAAACCAATCGGCTTCACTTTGGTTTACCATCTCTATATCGCGTTGCAAGTTGGCAAAATCTGCTGCTAAAATGGAAGGTGCTATCAGTTTAGAACTCATGACTGTGTTTTAGTAATTTTTTTGCAAAGATAAAAAAAAGAAGCCGTCAGTTTAAGTTTAATAAGCACAGTTTTATTCCTGTTTAAATTATTGAAAACCATGAGTTAAACTGATTTTGATTTTTTTTAAGTAGAATATTGGCTTGTTTGTTCAAGTTTGGAAGATTAAAGAATAAAAAAAATTCTTAATAGGACAATGTTTTTTTTATTTGACATATTTGTCTATTTTTAGCTCCATTATTATGAAATATTAATTTAAACCAACTAAAAAAAATGGATTTAATAATACAGAGTTTACCACTCTTTGGTGTTTTAGCGCTTTTATTTGTATTTATCAAAAGTGCATGGGTTACAAAGCAAGATCAAGGAACTGAAAAAATGATTAGGATTGCGAAAAACATTGCCGATGGTGCCATGTCTTTCCTTAAAGCAGAATACAAAATCTTATCGATTTTTGTTATTGCAGTTGCTATCTTATTATATTTTAAAGGCAGTAGTGAAGTAGGATCTAGTGGTATGGTTGCCGTATCATTTATTGTTGGTGCTATATGTTCTGCATTGGCAGGCTTTATAGGTATGAAAGTGGCCACCAAAGCCAATGTAAGAACCACGAGTGCCGCTAGAACGTCGCTAGGAAAAGCCTTGGAAGTGGCCTTTGCTGGAGGTGCTGTTATGGGGCTTGGTGTTGTAGGTCTTGGCGTTTTAGGGTTGAGCGGCTTGTTTATGATTTATCAAAATATATGGAGTGGCCCAGAAAACTTACCAATGGTACTTAATGTGCTTTCTGGCTTTTCTTTAGGCGCATCTTCAATAGCTTTATTTGCACGTGTTGGTGGTGGTATTTATACCAAAGCGGCCGATGTTGGTGCAGATTTAGTGGGTAAAGTAGAAGCTGGTATTCCAGAAGACCATCCTTTAAATCCTGCAACCATTGCAGATAACGTGGGCGATAACGTAGGTGATGTTGCTGGTATGGGTGCCGATTTATTTGAATCCTTTGTGGGATCTATTATCGGAACCATGGTATTGGGCGCTATCATTATAACGCCAGATTTTAATGGACTGGGTGCTGTGTACCTGCCATTGGTATTAGCTGCGGTTGGTATCATTATGTCTATTGTAGGTACATTTTTTGTGAAAGTAAAAGATGGTGGAAATCCACAAACAGCCTTGAATATTGGTGAATTTGGCTCGGCTGGTTTAATGGTTGTGGCATCCTATTTTGTAATTGATATTTTAATCCCACAAACTTGGATTTATGAGGATGTTACCTATACATCCATGGGTGTATTTTGGGCAACCATTGCTGGTTTGGTAGCAGGTTTGGCCGTTGGGAAAATAACAGAATATTACACAGGTACTGGTAAAGGTCCTGTAAACTCTATAGTCAGGCAATCTGAAACAGGCGCAGCAACTAACATTATTGCTGGTCTAGGTATTGGTATGATGTCCACCATGATCCCTATTTTATTGATTGCTGCGGCGATTTTAGTATCGCATCATTTTGCTGGTTTGTATGGTATCGCTATTGCTGCGGTGGGTATGTTGGCAAATACAGGTATTCAATTGGCGGTAGATGCTTACGGTCCCATTTCTGATAATGCAGGAGGTATTGCTGAAATGGCAGAATTACCTAAAGAAGTTCGTGAACGTACCGATAAGTTGGATGCGGTTGGTAACACAACGGCTGCCATTGGAAAAGGATTTGCGATTGCTTCTGCGGCTTTAACAGCTTTGGCTTTGTTTGCCGCGTTTATGCATACAGCAAACGTTAAGGCTATTGATGTTTCCAAACCAGGCATTATGGCCGGGCTTTTAGTAGGTGGTATGTTGCCATTTGTGTTTTCGGCTTTATCTATGAATGCGGTTGGTCGTGCGGCTATGGCAATGATTGAAGAGGTGCGTCGTCAATTTAGGGACATTCCCCAGTTGAAAGCGGCTTTGGAAGTGATGCGTAAATATGATTCTGATATGACAAAAGCGACTCCAGCAGATCGTGCTATTTTTGATGCCGCTGATGGTTATGCTGAGTATGATAAATGTGTGGATATTTCAACTAAAGCGTCTATCAAAGAAATGGTATTGCCAGGGCTTTTGGCTATTGCGGTGCCAGTTGCAGTTGGATTTATCGGTAGTGCCGAAATGTTGGGTGGACTACTTGCTGGTGTAACAACCTGCGGGGTGCTTATGGCCATTTTCCAATCGAATGCTGGTGGTGCTTGGGATAACGCCAAAAAAACCATTGAAGAACAAGGTAAAAAAGGAACGGATGCCCATAAAGCTGCCGTTGTTGGCGATACCGTTGGCGATCCTTTTAAAGATACGTCTGGGCCTTCATTAAATATTTTATTGAAATTGATGTCGGTTGTGGCCTTGGTCATTGCACCAAGTATTGCCATTACCACAGATGGTGTTGCTAATTATAATGAAAACAAAAATGTTGAAACTGAAATAATAGCAACAATCCAAAATATTGAAATAGCTACTGAAACTGTAAATAATTCAGAAGCTATTGTTATAAAATCTGAGGCTAAAGATGAGGTAACTGTTAATGAAGACATTCTTTCTGGAACGACTTTAGAAGAAGTGAATCAAAAGATTTCAGAATTAAAAGAAAACAGCTAATTACATACAACTAAACTAAACTAAGCTGTGAGCCACATCATTTATTTGATGTGGTTTTTTTGTATTTTTAATCGAAAAATAATTCCTCGGCATTTTGGCGAGGTTTCAGCTAAAATTGTAATACCCCTCAATGTTTAAAAAAGATCCGCTGCAAATCATCGTTTTCCAAACCTATGGAACGTCCAATCATTTATATTTAAGGGGGCGCGCTATTGAAGACGAAAATATTGATTTGGAACAAAAAGACGCTTTCAAATTGCTATTTAATGCATGGAAGCGTTTTGAAACCGATGAAATTAAACACGCAGAACTCATCATTAAAATAGGAAAAGAACAATTTTTCTATACGAAAACAGACCAAGATGGTTATTTTTTACTCGATGAATCTGTTGAAGACCTAAGTGCCTATGCCAATGAAGAAGGTTGGGTGGCTATGGAAGTGTCTTACCGAAGCGAGCACATTAAAAGAACAATTCAATCTGAAAACCGGTTTCAAGCTGAAATGCTTGTCCCCTCAAAAAAAGCATCGTTTGGTGTTATCAGCGATATTGATGATACCATTTTGCATACCGGATTAGTTTCTGTTTTAAAATGGCGGGTGCTCATAAATACGCTTTTAACATCCGCAGGAAAGCGTATTCCGTTGCAAGACGCTCCAGAATTTTATTATTTGTTGCATCAAGGAAAAACGGGACATGAGGCAAACCCTATATTTTATGTAAGCCATAGTCCATGGAATTTATACCGCTATTTGGAATATTTTCTTAAAAAAAACAATTTTCCCAAAGGCCCTATTGTTTTAAGGAATTTCCCAAGGCTTTTTGCAAGAAAACCCAAAGATGAAACCCCCGAAAAGCAAAAAGAGATTTTGAATATTTTAAGGACCTATCCGGATTTGAATTTTATTTTAATAGGCGATAATGGCGAACACGACCCAGCAATATATTTAGAACTCGCAAAAGCATATCCTAAAAGGATTTTAGCGATATATTTAAGAAGGGTTAATCGTAAAAGTAGAATGGCGAGCGTCTATAAATTGTATAAAAATTATAAAAACACACCAGTATTATTAGTAAAAAGTACAGATGAGGCCATTAAGCATGCAAAAAAACATGGATTCATCTAGATTCCTGTTTTATTCATTGCTTTTTATTTTTATATTAATGAATTCATGAATGTTACGATTTCACGGGAAAGACAATTTCAAAGGAAACCTCAAGGCAGAGAGGCTTTTCCGAATTCTTTTTCAACTAAAACAACCCATTGATCTCGGCATCAATCGTATTGATAACGCTTCCTAAATCTTCTGGTTTGTCAACAAAATTCAAATGGTCCACATCAATTATTAAAAGTTTTCCTTTATCATAGCCATGAATCCAAGCTTCGTAGCGTTCATTCAAACGGCTTAAATAATCGATGCTAATGGAGTTTTCATAATCGCGTCCGCGTTTATGGATTTGCGACACCAAATTGGGGATGGAACTTCTTAAATAAATCAACACATCGGGCCCTTGTACGAGTGATTCCATTAAATCAAAAAGCGCACGGTAATTTTCATAATCACGGTTGGTCATCAAGCCCATGGCGTGCAAGTTGGGCGCAAAAATATGAGCATCTTCATAAATGGTACGGTCTTGAATGATGTCTTTGCCGCTTTCACGGATTTGCAATACTTGTCTAAATCTGCTATTCAAAAAATAGACTTGTAAATTGAAACTCCAGCGTTCCATTTGGTTGTAAAAATCATCCAGATAGGGGTTGTCCACAACATCTTCAAGCTGTGCTTCCCATTTATAATGTTTTGCCAATAATTTTGTGAGTGTGGTTTTTCCCGAGCCAATATTTCCGGCAATAGCAATGTGCATGGTTCTAGTTGATTTTTAATTGATATTGATGTAGGATTTCAGAGTCGTAAATATACAAGGTTTCGTTGGTTACAAAAAACCGTTGTATCAATAAATTTGGAAGTTCAATTGGTAAAGCGTTTTTTGTATTCTTTTTTAAATAAAAAAGGCTGTTTTCTTTTTTCAAAAAAAGGTTTTCATTGCTTTCAGAAATGGCTGTATAACCTTCGTTTTTTGTTTTAGCAATCAGACTTCCAAAATAATTATAGGTGAGCAATTGGTTTTCGGTAAGCAAATAGCAATAATTGTAATTGCTAGTCATATCCAAAATACGGTCTTGAATAGGTAAAGTCACTACGCGAGTTGTGTTGCTTTTATAATCATAAAGTTCCAATTCTTGCGTGTCTTGATTGAACAGCCAAAGCGTGTTGTCATGCCCAGTAGAAATAAAAGATATATTTCTATAAGGTTGTTTGGTGTTGAAATCTATTTTGAAAATTTCAGCAAGCCGGTTATCCAAAATAACTACGGTATTGAAATCTTTATAAAACAAATTGATTTTTAATGGGTTGAAAACACCTGCCGTTGTAATATCGCCCAATTGTAAGTTGTTATAAGTGATTGTTTTTGTAGTGTTTTGTTTATGGAACACGTTTTTATCAATAAAATATGTAGTTCCAAAATTATCAATGGAAACCAATCTTTCAGTCTGTAAATCAATATTTTTAATAGGCGAGATTCCAATAATTTCTTGGGAAAATATGGATGATGAAAAAAACAAGAAAAGATAAATGAAGTGTTTCATGCGACTTGAAAAATACAAAAATCAAACCACTTTTCTGAAAATTAATTAGGAGTAGAATTTCGAATGTCAAAATTTTAAAAATTAAGAAGGATTTAACGTTTTATGATTAAACTTAGTCTGCAAACTGCTGTCTAACAAAATTAAAACCTAGCTTTAGTGCTTAACAAAATAATAGTCTTATGAATTTAAATGTCTTTAAATCAATAACATGTTTGCTGCTTATCGTTTCATCTTTTTCATTTGCCCAAAAAGACTTTCAAGGGAAAGCATATTATGAAACCAAAACCACGGTTGACATGAGTAATTTCGGTGGTGGTCAATTAAGCGAAGAGCGCAAAAGGGAAATTGCAGACCGTATGAAAAGTGCTTTGGAAAAAATATTTACCCTTACATTCAACCAATCAGAATCTTTGTATAAAGAAGAAGAAAAACTGGACACACCCGGGCAAGGGGGCAGCATGCGTTTTGGCATGATGAGCGCCACGGGCGGGGCGCAATATAAAAATGTAAAAGACCAAAAGGTGTTGCAAGAGCAAGAATTTTTTGGGAAACAGTTTTTGATAAATGATGATCTACAAAAATTAGATTGGGAATTGGGTTCTGAAACCAAAACCATTGGGCAGTACATGTGTTTTAAGGCCACAGCGGTAAAAAAAGACAATAGTTTTGATTTTGGAAGTTTTGGAAGAAGGAATGAAGAAAAGCCCAAAGACTCTACAGCTACCAAAGATAAAGTGGCTAATCCGGTTGAAGAGGTAAAAGAAATAGTGGTTACCGCTTGGTACACACCACAAATACCGGTTAATCAGGGGCCCGATGTGTATTGGGGATTGCCTGGGTTGATTTTGGAAATCAATGCCGATAGAACGACTATTTTGTGTTCTAAAATAGTTTTGAACCCTTCAGAAAAAGAAACCCTTAAAGTGCCATCCAAAGGGAAAGATGTTACGCAAAAAGAATATGATGACATTGTTAAGAAAAAAATGGAAGAAATGCGTGACATGTATAGAAGTAGAGGTGGAGACCGTGGTGGTAGCGGTGGTGGAAGACCGAGATAAACCATTCAATCAAAAAAAAAATAGTTAATGAAGAAACTTATTCTGTTCACGCTGCTGTTAGTAGCTGGTTCAACCTTTGCGCAAGTAAAGATAGAAGGTGTTGTTAGAGATAGTATCGGTGCGCCTTTGGAGTTGGCAAACGTGATTGCCATCAACCAAGAGACCCAAAAACTAGATTCTTATGGCATTACAAGTCCTGATGGGCGTTATAAACTGTCCGTAGAAAAAAACACCAATTACAAAATACAGGTAAGCTATATTGGTATGAAAACCGAACAGGCAGAAATAAAGACCTTGGATGCGGATATTGCCAATGATTTTACCATGCAGTATGACAATACTTTGGATGAAATTGAATTGGTTTATGAAATGCCCGTAACCATAAAAGGCGATACCATTACGTATAATGCCGATTCTTTTAACAAGGGCACCGAAAGAAAGCTGGGCGATGTACTGAAAAATTTACCGGGTGTTGAAATTAATGACGATGGTCAAATTGAAGTGGAAGGCAAAGTGGTTTCCAAATTGATGGTAGATGGGAAAGAATTTTTTGATGGCGATACCAAATTAGCGACCCAAAATATCCCTTCCAATGCGGTTGATAAAGTGGAAGTGCTTAAAAATTATGCCGAAATAGGGCAGCTTAGTGGCGTGACCAATAACCAAGATAATATTGCCATCAATATCAAATTAAAAGAAGGTAAAAAGAATTTCTGGTTCGGGAATATAACCGTTGGAGGGGGCGCTTCAAACAAAAATGGATTGTATTTGTTGCAGCCCAAATTGTTTTATTACAGTCCAACATACAGCATAAACACCATAACAGATTTGAATAATCTGGGAGAAATAGCTTTTTCTCGCCGTGATTATTTCAACTTTACAGGCGGTTTTAGAAGCCCAAGCAGAAGCAGCGGCACCAATATCAATTTAGGGAATAACAATCTTGGGTTTTTAACGGCCCAGAACAATCGAGCTAAAGACATCAATACTAAATTTGGGGCCGCCAATTTTAGTTGGTCGCCCAACAAAGCGTTGGATTTAAGTGGTTTTGCTATTTTTTCCAACAGTAAAACAGAACTGCAAGAAAATAGGGATGTGCAATATACCGACCCAGAATTAGGAATTCCGGATGAAAGCACCGAAAGTAATACCACACAGCGTAGCGATTTGGGGATGCTGAAATTATCGGCTAAATATAAACCTAATAGCAATAACCAATTGGATTATGATATCTTAGGGCGTATATCCAAAGAATCGCAAGACCAAGATTTTTTCTCGTCTGTAAATGGTACTATTGAAGAGTTGGAAAAATCGAGTCCGTATAGCATCAGCCAAAATCTAAATTACTATTACACGCTCAATGCCACTAATATTTTTGCTTTGGAAGTACAGCATTTACTGCAAGACGAAGACCCGTTTTACAATGCTATTTTAGAAGATAAGGATAATTATGAAGGCACGGCCAATAATTTAGGGTTGGACGGTGCTCAAATAGGCTACAATATTGCGCAGGAAAAACGGGTGCAATCCAATCAAATGGATGCGAAGTTGGATTATTGGAACATACTGAACAATAAAAGCGACATCAATTTAACAGTTGGAGCCATATTGAGCAGTCAGAAATTCAATTCTGATATTTTTCAGTTTTTGGATGATGGTTCACAATTCAATCCAACGCCAACTATTAATGATGGATTGGATACCAATGCCATTAAATACAATTTCAGCGATATGTATTTGGGAGCGCATTACAGATTAAAATCAGGGCTTTTCACATTTACGCCCGGTGTTTCGGCACATGCTTATAGTGCTAAAAACACACAATTTGGAACAGAAACGACCGATAATTTTTTCCGTTTACTGCCAGATTTCAATATGCGCATCCAACTTAAAAAGAGCGAACAGATTACTTTAGATTATGGGATGCAAACACAATTTACAGATGTATCCAAGTTTGCTAGTGGATTGGTTTTGAATAGTTATAGCTCGTTGTATTCTGGTAATCCAGACTTGCAAAGTGCGTTATCGCATAACATCAATTTGTCATATTACAGTTTTAATATGTTCAATTATACCAATGTTTTTGGAAGCTTGAATTACAATAAAAGCATAAACAATATTAGGAACATTTCTATTTTCGAGCCCGGCAGCGTGGTTCGGGTGAGTTCGCCGTTCAATTCAGGTTTTGCAGATGAAAGTGCGAGTGCCAATGGTCGGTTTCAGCGAACATTTGGTAAATTAAGAGCGTCTGTAAATGGCAATCTCAACTATTCCAAGTTTAACCAATTTGTTCAAAATAGGCCGTCTGTAAGTGAGAGTTTTTCGCAAACCTACAGGGGTGAGTTGCGTACCAATTTTAAAACGGCCCCCAATGTGGAAATTGGCTATCGATACAGCATTCAAGATAATAACCAAGGGGATAGGAATACAAAATTCTATACCAAAGCACCGTCCATAGAATTGGATGCCTTGATTTTTAAGACCATCACGTTCAGAACTGATTATACATATAACAATTTTAGTGATGCCACAAAAACCATCAACAGCTATGAGTTTTTAAATGCCTCATTGGCTTACCGAAAAGATAAAGATGCGAAGTTGGAATATGAAATTAAAGCCACCAACTTATTCAATACCAAGTCACAAAATAATATCAATACGGGAAACGTTTCCGTAAGTGCTACCGAGTATTTTATCCAGCCGCTTTTTGTTTCATTTAGATTGCGTTACGAATTGTGAAAAATACCTATTTTTTATTTTGCATAATTAGCAAAGTATAATATATTTGCCAACGGTTTTGGGGAGATACTCAAGCGGCCAACGAGGGCAGACTGTAAATCTGCTGACTACGTCTTCGCAGGTTCGAATCCTGCTCTCCCCACTTTAACTCGAAAAGTCTGCGAAAGCAGGCTTTTTTTGGTTTTAAGGAAAATCAAAATGTGTTTTGGGTTTTTATCCACTTTCTATAATTCTTAATTCTTTAAGTTTATCTGCTTTTTCAGTTTTCAATGATTTTGCTCTGTAATTTGCTTTTTGTTGATTTATCCAAATATATATCTCTTTATCAAATTCAGACGTAATTTCTTTTGTCCCATACTCCTCTCTAAAAAGTTCAATGATTTCAATATATTCATCCCATCTTTTTCTTTTTTTACTTCTTGCAGGAAGTTTTATATTTAACTTTTTTAGTTCATTAATTTGCTCGTCTTTTAGTCTGCCATATCTAAATGTCCTTTTTTGGTTATGAAGCCATTTAGCTAATTTTGGGTATTCTGTACTGTCTTTTTTTATGTCAGGGTTTTCTAATTTTTTCAACTTGTTCAAGTTGTTGAACCAATTTTGAGTAATATGTCCGCCTTTTTCTTTTTTAGTTTTAGTTCCAATTTCAAAAAATCCAATTTGATGTAATTTTTTTATTTTCCAATCTTCTTTAATACCTTTTGTTTTTATACGGTAAACGTAATTACCAAGATTTGGATTTGGTTTATAATTTGAAGGGATATTAAAATCTCCATATTCTGTTTTGTAGTCTTGAATTTCTTTAATTCTTTGGTCAAAATTATAAACATCCATATCCCAAATAACTCCCATATCTTCTAAAAGACCGATTCTTTCCTCACTCAAAAAATCTCTTTTCTTTTTATAATAAGTTCTTTGGTCGTTTAGCCATTTTCCAAGTCCTGAATATTTTTTTTCTTTAAATGTTTGTGAAACATTACAATCTCCATATTCTATTTTATATTGTTCTAAAAGGGCTAATTTATCTAGCCAATCATCTTCATTGTTTAATGACCTAATTCCATCCATTTCCCATTGAAAACCTATTTTTTTAAGTTTTTCTATTTGCCAATCTTTTAGTTTGCCTTTTTTATATTTTCCTCTTTCCAATGCAACCCAATTAGAAATGTAAAATAGAGGATGAGTATTGTCTTTATATCTTTTTACATTACTCTCTCCAGTTTTTTCATAGACTTCTAATAGTTGACCATAACTGTCAAGCCACTTTTTTTTCCAATATAAAATGTGAGCATCTCCAAAATAGAAATTTATTGTTTTTAGTTTTTCTAAATGTTCTTTAGGTAAAATTCCAGCGTTAAATAATTGTTTTTGTTTACTATACCAACCATAAAGTGTTCTGTCTTTATATTCTCTTGGAACTGTACAATGTTCATTTTCTTTATAAAAAAGTTCCATTTTTTTAAACATATAATTCCATTTTGCAAGATAGTCTTCTGTTATCTTTAGTATTGATTTATATTGTTTAATAGGCTTTTTTTCCTTTATTTCTAAATTGCCTAAATCAGTAATTTTTGGATTTCCGCCTCTTTTTTTTGAGTTATCGTGAATATTTGAATTGTAGTCAAAGCCTTTTGAAAATTCTTCAGAAGACACTTTGTCTTCGAGAACAAGTTTATCCAAGTATTCACTTGTCAACAATTCAAGGTTTGGGTCGGAAAAATCGAAAAATGAAGAATAGAATTCCTTTAATTGGTTTTTGATTTTTAACCCACTTTTGTCACTATTTGTAAAATCTAAAAGAATTGAAGACTCAACATTATAAAAAAGTCCTGATTTAGTTAGATTTGATGAGCCAGTTATTATTCTATTTCTGTAGCCTTCAAATAAATATATTTTTGGATGATAAATGTAGCTTTCAGAATAGTAAATGTATGTTTCGGTGTCTAATTCTAAAAGTAATTCGAGAGCTTCTTTTGAAGTGACCCGTTCATCAATTCCAACGTAGAAAGTTACATTTCTATTTTCTTCTCTTGCTTGTTTTATGAAAGGTGCTAAATAATCTAAACCAGGCTTTCTTAAAAATGCAACAAAGATTGTTATTTGAGTAAATGATTTGTCTTTAATAGCAGAACAAACGTGATTTCCGCACGTTTCATCTTCTTCGAGATGTAAGCCTTGTCCT